>OLQY01001069.1_pt1 | contig 25761 bp, 17 predicted proteins | sample 1672851 | NCBI WGS metagenome assembly OLQY01 (sample SAMEA3136730, study PRJEB25190) | human gut metagenome | reverse complement strand
GCAGCAGCCTCATCTAAGATAAGAGTCACATCTGGATGATGTTGCAAGACACTGGCCGGTACTTCCTCTGTTACTGGACCCTTGACCATCTTGAAAATGGCATCTGCCTTCTTGTCACCATAGGCAAACAAAATAATCTTCTTGGCAGCCATAATGGAAGCAATCCCCATTGAAATAGCCTTTGTAGGAACTTGGTCTCGACTGGCAAAGAAACGGCTATTGGCTTCAATAGTGCTGTCAGTCAAGTCGACCACATGGGTTTGACTATCAAAAGGCGTACCTGGCTCATTAAATCCAATATGCCCATTACTTCCGATACCTAAGATTTGCAAGTCAATGACATGTTGGGATAGGATATCATCGTAATCCTTGGCCGCCTGTTCTAAATCTTCAGCCATGCCGTCAGGTAAGAAGCTCTCTTTAAATGGCTTGGCATCAAAGAGTTGAGCTTTCATAAAGGCATGGTAGCTCTGCTCATGGTCTGGTGCTAGTCCGACGTATTCATCCAAATTGACGCTGTAAAGTTCCGAAAAATCCACGTCACTCTCAACCATCTCTTGGTAAAGGGCGATAGGTGAACTACCTGTCGCCAATCCCAATGTCTGAGCACCCGCTGCAAGGCTCTCTTTAAGAAGATCAAAGGCAACTTTGCCTCCCTCAACTTGATTTTCAACTAAAATCTTTTTCATTCTATTCACCTCGATATTGGTATATACCATTTTTATTTATTATCTCTTTTTTTAACCTTTTTGTCAAGCGCTTTCACTCGATAAGTTTAATGACGGTCGCCCTATATCGTGCTATAATAAAAAGGCTGAACATTTTTAAACGAGGAAAGAAATGAATACAAACGATTTTGATTTTGAACTGCCAGAGGAACTGATTGCTCAAACCCCATTGGAACAACGTGATGCCTCTAAACTCTTGGTCATTGATCCTGTAACCAAGGAAATGACTGATACCCACTTCGACCACATCATTGACCAGCTTAACCCTGGAGATGCCTTGGTCATGAACAATACACGCGTGCTTCCTGCCCGCCTCTACGGTGAAAAACCTGATACACACGGCCATGTGGAATTTCTCCTTTTGAAAAATACCCAAGGGGATCAATGGGAAGTATTGGCCAAACCAGCCAAACGCCTTAAAGTAGGTGCTAAAGTCAGTTTTGGCGATGGCCGCTTGACTGCCACTGTCACTGAGGAACTAGATCACGGTGGTCGAATCGTAGAATTTAGCTACGACGGTATCTTCCTCGAGGTTTTGGAAAGCTTAGGCGAGATGCCACTGCCACCTTATATCCATGAAAAATTGGAAGACCGTGACCGTTACCAAACGGTCTATGCCAAGGAAAATGGCTCCGCCGCTGCTCCAACAGCTGGTCTCCATTTCACACCTGAATTGCTTCAAAAGATTGAAGCCAAAGGCGTAAAATTGGTCTACCTCACCCTCCACGTTGGACTGGGAACCTTCCGACCTGTTTCTGTTGAGAATGTCGACGAACATGAGATGCACTCAGAGTTTTACACCCTCAGTCAAGACGCTGCCGATACCCTTAATAGCGTCAAAGCCGCTGGAGGCCGCATCATTGCAGTAGGAACTACTTCAATACGAACACTTGAGACAATCGGCAATAAATACGATGGTCAACTCCAAGCCGACTCAGGCTGGACTAATATCTTTATCAAACCAGGCTACCAATTCACAGTCGTAGACGCCTTTTCAACCAACTTCCACCTTCCAAAATCAACTTTGGTCATGTTGGTTTCAGCCTTTGCTGGCCGTGAATTTGTCCTCGATGCCTACAAACACGCCGTCCAAGAACGCTACCGCTTCTTCAGTTTCGGAGATGCCATGTTCGTCACACGACCTGCTGAGAAATAAATATTAATTTTGAGACTTCTCTCACTGGGGAAGTCTCTTTTATTGCTCGTTAAAATCAGCAAAAATCCACCAGTTATGAACTGATGGATTATTTTGTTTATTTCTCTGCAAACTGGCTATTATACAAATCGTAATAGAAGCCTTTATCTGCAAGAAGGGATTCATGGTTCCCTTGTTCGATGATTTGACCATCTTTAAGGACCAAAATCTTGTCTGCCTCTTGGATAGTTGACAGACGGTGAGCAATGACAAAGCTTGTTCGACCCTGCATGAGAGTCTTCATAGCCTTTTGAATCAAGAGTTCCAGACGGGTATCAACTGATGAGGTTGCCTCGTCCAAAATCAAGATTTTAGGATCAGCCAAAAGCGCACGCGCAATGGTCAAAAGTTGCTTTTGTCCCAGTGAAATGTTACTTGATTCCTGGTTCATTTCCATGTTGTAACCGCCAGGTAGCGTACGGATAAAGTGGTCCACATTGGCAGCCTTAGCGGCTTCAACAATTTCTTCATCAGTTGCCTCAAGATTACCAAAACGAAGATTTTCCTTGATAGTTCCTTCAAAGAGCCAAGCATCCTGAAGCACCATACCAAACTGTTTACGATAATCCTGACGTGATAAGTTACGAATATCATGACCATCAACCGAGATAGAACCAGCCGTCACATCATAGAAACGCATGAGAAGATTGATAATCGTTGATTTTCCGGCACCAGTTGGGCCGACAATAGCGACCATTTCGCCAGGATTGACTTCAAGATTAAAGTCACGAATCAAAGGTTTATCAGCCACATACTGGAAGTCTACATGCTTAAAGCTAACCTGACCGGTCAAATCTCCTTCAAGCACTTCAGTAGCATCATTAGCCTCGTCTGGTTCATCCATCAGTTGGAAAATACGGTCCAAAGAAGACTTAGCACTCTGCAATTGTCCAGCTAACTGAGTCAAGTTCTGAATAGGTTGATTAATCTGCCAAACGTACTGAACAAAGGCCTGCATATTACCAATCGTCAAGCGACCAGCCAAAACTTGCAAACCACCTAGAACAGCGACAATGAGATAGGTCAAGTCAGATAAACCATTAAGGACAGGCATCATGAGGCCTGAAATGAAATTGGCCTTAAAACCTACCTTCTGAAGGTCTTCCGTAATCTCTTTAAAGTCGTCTAAAGATCTATCCTCACGGCCAAAAAGTTTAAGCACATTGAAACCAGTCAGATTTTCCTGAACAAAACCATTAAGAGTACCTAGAGCATCAGCCTGCTGCTTAAAGTAAGGTTGAGACTTACTCATAATGAAGCGAGCGCCAAAGTAAGTAATCGGAATAGTGATAACAACCACAGCTCCCAATTGAAGATTAAGGCAAAGCACTGTTCCAATAACTAAGACTAGAGTAAAGACGGCATTAACAATCTGCAAGAATGACTGCTGCAAGGCATTAGATACTGTCTCAACGTCACTAGTAAAGCGGCCCAAGAGGTCCCCAAACTGGTGCTTATCAAAGTATGACACTGAAGTACGATTGATTTTATCAGTCATCTCATTTCGCATATCTTGAACCGTTGCTTGCACAGCATTGGTCATGAAATAGTTGGAATAGTAGGCAGCCAACTCATAAATAAGACCACGCAAGAGATAAACAACCAGAACCAAACCAACATAGGATACGTTGATATGGGCACCTTCTACCCCCTTAATGATATCCAGCGTATTTTTGGTCAGCTCTGTAATAGCTAAACCAATGACTACGGGTTCAATGACACTCATGATGACACTAACAATTTTCAAGAAAATGGCTAGATAAAGCGGGAAACGATAAGCCTGCAAGTAGGACCAAAGGCGGCCAAAACTTGAGGAATGACTTGTTTTCATTTTATTTTTCTTCATTTTGACCTCCTTCTAGTCTTCCGTAAGACTCTTTTGATTCAATTGAGAATTAGCAATTTCACGGTAAATCTCATTGCTTTCCATAAGCTCTTCATGACGGCCACGACCGACGATTTCACCTTCATCCAAAACAATGATTTGATCAGCATCCATGATAGTTCCCACACGTTGGGCAACAATCAGGACTGTCGCATCTTGAGTCACTTCTTTTAGACGACGGCGCAAGGTCGCATCAGTCTTGTAGTCCAAGGCAGAGAAGGAATCATCAAAGATATAAAGATCAGGACGTTTAACCACCGCACGTGCAATTGACAAACGCTGCTTCTGTCCACCAGAAAGGTTGCTACCACCCTCAGCCAAGTGAGAATCATAGCGTTCTTCCTTACTTTCGATAAATTCCTTGGCTTGAGCCACATCAGTAGCTTGATTCAATTCTTCATGACTGGCATTTTCCTTACCATAACGGATATTTTCACCAATAGTCCCTGTAAAGAGTAGGGCTTTTTGTGGAATAAAGCCAATCTTACGACGAAGAGCCTTAAGATTGTAGTCACGGACATCCACACCATCAACAAGAATGCGTCCAAGTGTTACATCATAAAAGCGTGGAATCAACTGTACAAGAGAGGATTTTCCTGAACCCGTTGATCCGATAAAGGCAATGGTTTCACCAGGTTTTGCCTTGAAAGAAATGTTGTGTAGGACAGGACTTTCAGTTTCACCAGGATAGGCAAAGGTCACATTGTCAAACTCCAAATATCCCTTAGTCTCGGTTTCTGTCACGCCATCTTCATTTGGATTGATAGAAATCGGCATGTCCATAATTTCCTGCAGACGTTCACTAGACACCGCCGTACGAGGATACATGGTAAAGAGATTGGCTAGGAAAAGGAAAGACAATAGTGCATGGAAGCTGTACTCAATAAAGGCAACCAAGTCACCGATAGCCAAACTTCCAGAGCCTAATGGCTCAAGAGCAAACCAAACAATTGCCACAATCATGGCTATGATGATTTGCACAAAAAGTGGCTCGGTCAAACCAGTCAATTTGAAAAGTTTGTTTGAATTATCCGCATAGACAGCATTTTCAGAAGCGAACTTCTTCTCTTGAAAATCTTCTCTAGCGAAAGCTCGAATGACACGAAGTCCAGTCAGATTTTCACGAGCATACTGGTTAATCTTGTCGAGAGTTGCCTGTTGCTTTTCAGAAAGCGGACGCGTTTTTACCGCCACATACCAGACTACTACGGCTAGGAAAGGCAAGGAGATGGCCACAATCCAAGCCAAAGATGGACTTGTCGTCAAAATCAAGAAGACACTGGAAACCATCATCAAAGGAGTGATAACCCCTAGCTTAAGAACCTGATCCGCAAACTGCATAAGCACAAAAGCATCTGATGTAATACGAGTCACCAAAGAGGATACCCCAATCTGCTCATACTCGTGGTGGGAATACTCCTGAAGCTTAGCATAAATGTCATTACGCATAACTTGCACCATAGTAGTGGTCAACTTACCAACCGCATAGGACAGAAGTATACGACCAACAATCCCAGTCAAAACTACACCAAACATGACCCAAGCATAAGCGTAAAGCTTATCAACATCACCACGGTTTACTCCCTCATCAATCATTCTGGCAAGAACCGTCGGCAAACCCAAGTTAGCAATAACAAATAAAATGGCTGCCGTAAAATTCATTGCTAGCCATTTAGGATAACGTCTGAGATAAGACCAAATATAAGCCATAAATTTCTCCTTTTCTTTTTAGCATTTACCATGCCTTTAAGATTTTTATAGTTATTTACAACCACTAAAGCCGTAAAAGACACAGAAAAAGGGCGTGACAAGCACGCACATCACCTACATTCTAACAAATGAAAATATTAAAAGCAATAGAAAAAACCAGAGCTGATGCCCTGGTTTTCTTTATTAAGCGACTTGATATGTTCACGGATAAAAAGAAGTTCACCAAGTTCCTGCTCCAAATCTTTTAACTGACGACTGAGTGTCAGCTGAGTAATCATCAGCTTCTCAGCTGCCTTGGAGATACTCCCCTCCTCAGCAATAGTAATAAAATAACGAAGCACTCTTAACTCCATGCCATCTTCCTAATTTTCCTCATAAGATTTAAACGGTTGATTCTTCTCAGGATATCGGTCTGGTGTAATGGCGAGTCCCATTTGCTCTTTTTCGTGATATAACTCTTTCATAAGCGACCACATCATCAATACTAGTACTATAGAAAATGGAAAAGCGACAATAATGAGCGTGTTTTGTAAAGCTGTCAATCCACCAGAAAACATGAGTGCAATAGCAATCAAGGCCAGCATGACACCCCAAACCACCTTTTTACGATTACTTGGATTTAGATCGCCATCTTCAGACAACATGGCCAAAACATAGGTGGCAGAATCCGCCGAGGTCACAAAGAAGGTTAAAACTAAAGTAATTGCCAGGAGTGAAAGGACACTTCCCAGAGGATATTCATTAAAAGAGGCAAAAAGAATTTCTTCTGTGGCAAAACGTGTCAAATTAACCCCCGAATCTTGTAGTGAAGTTGATAAGGTACCAAAAGCAGAAAACCAGATAAAACTAAGGACTGTTGGTGCCAAAAGCACTACTGTCAAAAATTCGCGAATAGTCCGACCTTTTGAGATACGGGCAATAAAGACGCCCACAAAAGGTGACCAGGAAATCCACCATGCCCAGTAAAAAATGGTCCATTGGTTAATCCAAGCCCGCTTGGTCTCATCAAAAGCCGCCGCCCGAAAACTCATACGGAAGAAGTTTTGAAAATAAAGGCCGATAGAGTCTGTCATGGTGTCAAATATCTTAACCGTTGGCCCCAAAACTATGACTCCAGCAAGCAAGACAATAGCTAAAATCAAGTTTGTATTAGATAGGATTTTAACACCCTTTCCTAAACCTGATAAGGCAGAAATAAGAAAAAGAATTGTCGCAATGATGATAATGATGACTTGCACAAGACTATTATTAGGAATACCAAAGACATAGGAGAGACCACCATTGATTTGTGAGGCACCAAAGCCGAGCGTTGTCGCTACCCCAATCACTGTCGCAATAATGGTGATGGTATCGATAATGGTTGCTATTGGTCCGTCCGCATATTTTCCAAAAAGAGGCTTAAAGACGACTGAGAGCTGATATTTCTCCCGTTTACGAAAGCCAAAATAAGCCAAAGACAATCCCACCAGGGCATAGACCGCCCAAGCATGAAATCCCCAGTGAAAAAAAGTAAAACGAAAAGCATCTGCGAGAGCATCCGCACTGCCTATTTCTGCATTGGGCGTCGAGATAGCAAAGTGACTCAAAGGCTCTGCTGCCCCATAAAAGACCAGCCCAATCCCCATTCCAGCAGAAAACATCATGGCAATCCATGACGTCGTCGAATGCTCTGGCCGACTCGTGGGATTACCCAAGCGAATCTGCCCTATCGGACTTACAATTAAAAAGACACAAAAAATTAAAATCCCCGTAACCAATAACAAGTAAAACCAGCCAACACTAGTTGTTAAGAGATTTTTTAAGTAAAAACTAATATTTTGAAACTGCTGGGGAACAAAGAGCCCTAACAAGACTAAAATAAATATGATGACGAGTGAAAGCTGAAAAACTTTTGTTATTTTAGAATGCTTCACCATTTTACCTCCTTATGTGTTCTTAGTTATAGAAAGTTTTTGAGAAAACTTAAAATTCTATATGGTTTCATTGTAACACAATTGTTTAATTTATACATATAACAACCGAATACATCAAATCAGATTAAACCTGTTTGTTCCATTTCATTTACCAGTTGAGTTGCTTTTAGATTATCAACTCCCATGATGGTCATGATATGGCTCTTCACGATTTGACGTGATGACTGTTCTTCCTTTTGCATAATTACCTCCGAAACGCAAAAAAAGGGTAGACAATCTAGTGTCTACCCCCGAAAGTTTATTAAAACAAAAAACTGCCAAAGAATTTTTGGCAGGATTTTTGGCAGGAAACCAAATCAATTTATCAGTTTCTATCAATCGCTTATCGTAATAAAAAACCAGAGCTTATGCCCTGGTTTTCTTTATTAAGCGACTTGAGTCGTTACCTTATTATTTAAGAGTAACTGAAGCTCCAGCTTCTTCAAGTTTAGCTTTGATTTCTTCAGCTTCAGCTGCAGCAACACCTTCTTTAATAACTGATGGTGCACCGTCAACGATAGCTTTAGCTTCTTTAAGACCTTCGCCTGTGATTTCACGTACAACTTTGATAACGCCAACTTTTTTGTCGCCTGCAGATGTCAATTCAACGTCGAATGAATCTTTAGCAGCACCAGCGTCAGCAGCACCAGCTGCAGCAGCAGCTACAGGAGCAGCAGCAGTTACGCCAAACTCTTCTTCGATAGCTTTTACAAGGTCGTTCAATTCAAGGATTGAAGCTTCTTTAATTTCAGCAATAATGTTTTCAATGTTCAATGCCATTGTGATTTCCTCCAAATGTGTTTTTTAATATAGTGTTTTAAACGTAGCTTAGGCTACGAGTTGTGAAGATGGGCTTATGCAGCACCGTCTTCTTTGCTTTCTGCAACCGCTTTGACAGCGTATGCAACGTTGCGCACTGGCGCTTGAAGTACAGAAAGGAGCATAGAAAGCATACCTTCTTTGTTTGGAAGTGATGCAAGAGCGTTGATTTCTTCGACTGAAGTGAACGCACCGTCAACAACACCACCTTTGATTTCAAGAGCTTCTGCGTCTTTAGCAAATTCGCTAATAACTTTTGCTGGTGCGATAACATCTTCGTTTGAGAATGCTACTGCAGATGGACCAACAAAAAGTTCTTTAAGGTCTTCAAGACCTGCTTCTTCAGCTGCACGGCTCAAGATAGAGTTTTTGATAACTTTAAATTCAACGCCTGATTCACGAAGATTACGACGAAGAACTGTATCTTGGTCAACTGTAAGTCCACGAGAGTCAACAACAACGATAGATGCTGCTGCTTTCATTTTCTCAGCGACGATAGCAACCTGTTCAGCTTTCTTAGCAATAATAGCTTCACTCATTAGTAGTTTTACCTCCGTTTTTATTTTTGGGCTAGGCACAAAAAAATCGTACCTAAACCTAGACACGAAAGTACAATACGTTACAAAAAAATAGTTACGTTTTGTGCCTCGGTTGGATGTTTACGAGTCTTGCTCCCCAACTGTCTTAGGTCAGTTTTTTAAAACCTTATTTATAATATCATGACCTAAATCAGACGTCAAGAAAAAAATGCAATTTTTTTATTTTTTTCTCTATCTTTTTTCGAAGACCATAAAACCTCTCAAAATCTAAAGATTTCAAGAGGTTATTTCTAATCATACCTAAGGGCTTCGATAGGATCGAGTTTCGAAGCTTTATTAGCCGGTAGGAGACCAAATATAATCCCTACAGCTGCTGAGAAGGCTATGAACTTAATTCAAGTATTACCTTTCAAAATAATGGAACTAGCCACACTAGTTTGAGGATGATAGGAATAGCACAAAGTTCATCTATAAATATAATGGTCAGTAATCCTTTTTTACTATCGGATATAAATTTATTTATGAAGGTTACTACCTATTATTTTACAAGTCCCAGTAATTCTTCATAACTAGAAACAACGCCATAAATATATTGATCACTAATCAGACCAGCTTCAGCAAGTGCTTTAAAGTGCGCTTTTGCACATTCGATTTTTGCTTTTTCAGATTGTTTAAGCTGAAGGCTAGACATGGAGCCTTTAGTCTCTGCCACAAAGTAGATATGTTTTACACTTCCTTCACGAAAGGCTATTGCCCAGTCTGGATTGTAATTTCCAAGAGGTGTACGAATGCTAAACTTCCCAGGTAGTTTCACGTACACACGAACATCTTCATACTGTTCTAAGGATTCTTTAAACTTACGCTCGGTATTCGAATCAACCTTTACAAAGTTATAGATACCTTTTTTCGATTCTAGCAAATGCTCATCCGAAAGTTTCGCAGTTTCTGCATTATCATAGAATAAATCAATACCATATTCATCTTCTAAAATGTTGTATTGAATATGTTTGATAATTTGAGCTGCTTTTTGCTCATTAATCAACTTCGATACTTTTAAAATGAATTCTTCTGGATTTTTTTTGAACTTTTCAAACTGATAAACATAAATCTTACTCAGAATCTCCGCTACTACCTTCCGAGTTAGACCGGTATGATCTGCCACTTCCCCTAGCAAATCATACTGAGTTGTAATTTGACTATTTTCGACATACTCCTGAGAACGATCATTTTCTCCCACATCTAGCCCTAAACCTTCTTTGGTCATTTGATTTGCACTTGCTTGTGTAATATTGTATACCGGCTGACTAACCACTAGCTTCTCATTAATATAAGCAACCGACTGTTCTACTAACTCAGTATCATCAAAAGTAACTTGATAAGCTGTTTTACGATTAATTTGATTCCAAAGTGATAAGAACTCTTTTCGAGCGATATTTTCTTTATTTACTTCCTTAGAGAACTGTACTGTTGTATTGTTTGCATTTTCAATCTCATATTTTCCAGGCTGGTAGATACTTTCAAGGACTTCAACAACTTGTTTCTCAAAGCCAGGAAGTGTATCTGATAAGTTCAACTGATTATTTTCTTTTGCATTAAAGTAATCTGCGGTTAATTGACCACGCTTATCAATATAACCCTGACGAATCAAATCAAACTGAATGGACTCCGCCTGTTCTTTGGTGATTCTGATTCTTTCTCCTGCTTCGTTTTCGATTACTTTATTTTCAAATAAAGCAACATCGACTTTTACAGGACGATCAGCTAACAGCTCTTTCAACTCTGCTTGTAAACCACGCGCAAATTGGTCGTAGCTTTCATTGGCAATAACTGTCAGTTTATTAATTTCATGAACATCATTCCCTAGGTGTTCCAAGTCTTGACGTACACCATTTTGGTCCACTGCCAAACGCATCCCACGGCCGATCTCTTGACGTTTACGAGTCTCTGCTGAAGACTGTTTAAGGGTACAGATTTGAAAGACATTGGGATTATCCCAACCTTCTTTTAAAGCTGAGTGCGAGAATAGAAAGCGTACTGGTTCCTCGAAACTCAACAAGCGTTCCTTATCTTTCATGATCAAATCATAGGCATCTTTATCGTTTGATGAGTTGCTTTTCTTTTCACTAGCAGATTTATAATCCACAAATACCGTCTTATCTGACTTTTTCACTTTATCGACTGAAAAGTAGCCCGCATGGACTGCATTGCCATCCACATGCGATTCCAAATAACGATAATAAGGAGATGGTTCTTGAGTACGTAAGAACAGTCTAACTTGACTTTCATACTCTTCTTCGAAGATTTGAGCATACTCTCCATTGTGTGGATCATTTTGAGCGTCATATTGCTTGTATTTTGCAACCTCATCAATGAAAAATAGCGAAAGCACCTTGATTCTACGATTATAAAGTCTACTTTCCTTCTCTAGGTGACTCTTAATGGTCTCACGAATTTGAATTCTTCGCATGCTAGACTCATCCACTTCACCCATGACCTCTCCAACATATAATTCCTGCGTCGCACCGACCTGGATTTTATTGTCTCTTGCGTTAAATTGACTCAATGTCATACCTTGATAGGAGGACAGATTACCCGATTCGGCATAAAGGTCAAAAGGTTCTTCAATTATCCTTGTTTTACGTTTCACGCCCGACTGAGTTCTTACCTCGAACTCTATCTTAGCCTTTGGAGAACCAGATTTCTGAGGAAGGATTTCTTGCAAATACAGATAACCTTGTGTCCCAGTGGTTCCAGCTTGTTCGATAGCCTTGACCGCAATTTTCTTAACTATTTTTTGGTTGTAGGCATCCATGGCATCCAGTCGATAAACCATATCATGCTTTTCTTTATGAGTAGCTGAGTAGCGAAGGGTAAATAGTGGCTTAAAGTCTTTTAGCCGTTCTTTAGTCTGTTTCCCTTCAACAGACTGGGGCTCATCAATAATCATGATTGGGTTCATGGCTGCTAATACATCAATTGGTCGACGCCAACGGAAACTTTCCTGTTCTGAATGGATTCGTCTGGCATCTTTCCCTTTTGCATTGAAGGCCTGAGAGTTGATGACCATAATTTGAAGGTCAGACGAGTTAGCAAAACTATCTAAATCTCCTAGACGGGAGGAATCATAGACAAAATAGCGTGGTTGCTTGCCATACTCCATCTGAAAATGACTTGTCATAATCTGTAAAGACTTTAGAACCCCTTCACGTATGGCAACACTAGGAACAACAATGACAAACTTAAGCCAGCCATAGCGTTTATTTAACTCCATAATGGTACGGATATAGGTATAGGTTTTCCCCGTCCCTGTCTCCATCTCTATAGAAAAATTGTAGGCTGGACAACCTGCAACCATATCGACCGAAAGGCTTTCAGAAGGTCGTAATCCAAAAAGAGTTTGTACGGCATGAACATTCCTTCGAATAGCTTCCTGATCCAATTGAATCGAAGCATTTCGATAAGCATCCAATACCAAATCCACCTCATCTGACTTTTGACGACCTGGATCAGCCATATACCTGATTCCAGTTTGTTTGGTCTGGCCTTGAAATAGCTCTACAATGGCATTGACAGCATCTAACTGGAATTGTTGTTTTTTAAATTGTAGTTTCATATTGTATCTTCTTTATTATTCTTTGTTATTTAAAAGACAATACCAAATACCAAATAAGAACAGAAGGAATAAGGAAATATTGGAACCAAATGATGAATTTATTCCAACTAAAATCATGTCTCTTGATAAATTCTTCAATACAGAGAAAGGCATTTGTGAGCCAACACTTTTTCTTATGCTGCTCAGTTGTCCCTTCTGTTACTTTATCCATATCAGATTGAGAATCATCTTGATTATATTTTCGCTTCTGGTACTTTTTAGCATACTTGTGATCATAATCTGAATGATTTTCATTCCCACGTAGGCTAATTTGATATTTGAACATTACCTGTTGGTATTTCTCTTTTTTCTCCTCTTCATTAAGATCTTTTTGAAAAATAATTGATTTCAACTCAAGCAGAAAATCTTCTAATTCTAGCTGATGATAATGTAATTTCAGCGCTCTCTCATTATAATTCAACTTAGCAACAAAATTCTGAACGAGTAGAGAATATATGGAAAATAAAGCCGACAAAGCTAATCTTGCTTTATTTTCAGGATTAATTAGCGCATACACTAATAATCCTGTTGATACTAAACTCATTGCTAAAAAAATCAATTCCCATTTTTCAGCATATTCATAAAGCCTTTTACTCGTATTGATTCTAGCAGATCTTACAGTATCAATTGAATTACATTTAAGATTAATCTCATAGTCGATATCTCGATCTTTAAAATCTCGAATTTCTTCCAATCTACACTACCTTCACTTTCGTATTAGGTGATAATTCTTTGAAGATTTCACTTACGTTGATCTTATCTGCTGAATGGGCAAATGAGCTATCACGGAAAACAGCACGGAGTGGCTGTGCTTGAGCAATGTATCGGATAACTTCTTCCGAGATATCGTCTTCAAAACAGGCCATAAGTGAACCCTGATCTACATCAAAGACTTCAGCTCCTGCTACTTTCTTCAAATCGATTGCTAAGGACAATTCCATGCCCCATGTCAGCATAACTTGGAAAAGCAAATCAAGTCCAGAACGTCCTTCTTTGATATTGGATACACTGTCGAAAAGTTCCCCTTGAATAAACTGATCAGGTCGAGCTGAGACTTCCTTGAAATTGGAAGAGTCTAGTTTGTATGCTTTAAATCCAAAGTCTTGCTTGCCAACTAATTCTGGATGCTCCTCCTGAATCTTGGCAGCAGCACGACGAATCCTCTCACGAGAAATCTGATCGATAGTCTCGTAACCTGCTTCTTTAGCAGCAGACTTTTCGGCTACTTCCTCATCCAACGTACACAGGATAAACTTACGATTTCCTCCATCTTCCGCATTCAGTTGCATGACTGCATCTGCTGTAGTTCCGGAACCACCGAAGAAGTCCAGGACTAGTGATTCTTTCTCTGTGGCTATATCAAATAAATACGTTAGTAATTTAGTGGATTTTGGAAATTCAAATACTCTTTCCCCAAACATTTTCTGAATTTCGGAAGTACCATCATTGTTTAAACCAACACTTGTGCGTGGGAGTACACTTACAGGTGCACCTTTCCCATCACCCAAATATTTTTTAATATAAATATTCCAATTTGCTTGCTCCCCTGTTGTTGTAACAAATGGCCCCGTTTTAGTTTCTTTAAAGGTTACATTCCCTTTACTTAGTTCATCTAAAAATCTTTCTTCAATAAAACGCACAATATATCCAGGCTTAGGAACAATAATCTGACCATCCGGAGCAGTTATTTTATATCTTTGATTTATATTTTTAGATGAATTCTTCCATGCAAAATCTTTATCTCGATATCTGCCTTTACTATCAATTTGATTATATAATTTTGTTGCTTCTTCTGATAGGGGAGCATAAAGCATCGGTAATTTTTCTATATTTCTCGTATAAAGAAGTATATACTGATGAGACGTATTAACAAACTTTGATCTAATTCCACCACCAGTTGAAGAATGCCAAATCAAGGTTTCTACAAAATTCTCCTCCCCAAATATCTCATCACAGATGGCTTTGAGGTTGGCCTGTTCATTATCATCTATGGAAATAAAGATAACACCCGAATCTTTGAGAAGATTACGAGCCAAACGGAGACGTGGATACATCATATTGAGCCAGTCTGAGTGGTAACGAGCTGAACTTTTTTCATTTTTGGTGAGACCAACGACTTGGCGTCCTTCTTCATCCAAGAGGTCCATATCTTCTTTCAACTCTTCGTCCGTTTTTTGGAACTTATCAGAATATACAAAGTCTTTCCCTGTATTATAGGGTGGATCGATATAGATCATATCGATTTTTCCTAGATAGGATTCTTGTAAGATTTTCAAAACTTCTAAGTTATCCCCAGTGATGAAGATATTTCCACTCTTATCAAAGTCAACACTCTCATTAAGGTCTGGTCGCAAGGTTTTAGTTGTTGGTCGTCCAGCTTCTGCGATGGCTTCACGTTTTCCAACCCAGGTAAACTCATAGGACTCTCGGCCATCCACAATTTCCTCTGATAAAAACTGTTTCAGTTTCTCAAAGTCAATAGCTGGACGTAATTTGCCGTATTCATCCCTTTTTTCTGTCAAGACTTCTGGAAAGAGTTGCCCAATTTTGGAAATATTATCTGTGAAAACATCTTTGGAGCCTACTTTTAAAAGATCGAGGCCGGTATGTTCGCCTTTGTGTTGTTCTGTAGTCATATGTAACCTTTCTTATAATGGTTTCTGTGTACTTGTCTATAGTATACAAGTAATCTCTATTTTAATTCTTGAATCTGCTTGAGAACTGCTTGGTAGGCTTTCTTTACTTCCATCTGCTTTCTCATCGATTTTTCTGCATACATTTGCTTCTTAAGACGTTGAGCTTGCTTCTCCAATTTTTCTAGTTGTTCTGTCAGATCAACCGACTCTTTCAGGTTATCGCCCAACTTATTTTGAAGCTGGTCTTTTCCTGTTTCCTTAATCAACATTTCATAGACTTGGTCTAAGTCATTGCCTTCAAATTGGATCTGACAATCCTCTTGTGTACGGAAACGGCGGACAATTTTGAAATGTCTTCCATCTTTTTCTTGTGCAAGAGCTTCCTTGTAATGAATCAAGAGTTCACCCTTTTCCGAGGGAAATTTAAGAACAAAGACTGTATAAAGACCAAGTCGTTCATCTAGTTTTTCTAGCAAACTGGTTGTGAACTCTTGCTGGTTGAGGTGAATTTCTAAGACCATGATCTGCTTAACGATATTTCCCTCAGGAATATTGGTTGTTTGCGAATCTATCTGGTGGGTAATTTGAATAAGTTGAATCTGTTCTCGTAATTCTTGCTTTTCCTGTTTGCTCAGAGCTAGGTTATCAAAGAAATCACTATTGCCCTTTTTGTGGGGTCTGTAGAGAACATGAGGAGTTGGCAAACAAGTATAATCAGGAAACTGTATCATAACTCTCTCCTTTTAGCAGGGCAAAGAAACAAATCAGTTCAAAATCATCCATCCCTTCAATGCTGGTATTCATCAAATTAACCGTTCCAAAATTGAAGAGTGCATCCATAGTAGACAGTTGATCTTGTTCCATCAGTTGCTCAATAGCCTGCTGTAATAGCTTAGAATATCCTGACATCTCTTTTCCGTCCTTTGTTTGTCGGTTATACTGATTCACCAGAGATTGCAATGGTTGCGTCTTGCCACGGCATAGACTCCCCAATAGGTCTAAAATCTTCTTGCTCTCTTCTGGAGAAACGACTAAATCACCTGCACTATTTACATAGAGAATATAATATGGATGAAGTTGATTCTTCTGATTCTTACCTCTAAGTTCGTCTTTATTTTTTAAAACAAAGATTGCTCCTTCTGCTTCCTTATTCTCAACTGACAAGATAGCTTGCAGTCCTTTTGGTACTTTTTCCAATTCAGGATGGCTGTCGAGATACTTCAGAAGATCCATTCGATAGTCTTCCAATCCTAGATCCATGATGGATATCCCTTCACTCATCTCTTCTAAGTCGACAACTTCATTTCTAAGACGCTCTAGTTGTTTCTTCCGATAGTTATTGTCTTCTATCTCTTCACTAGAAAGAACATTATCATCTGCGGTAGATGTGAGAACGGATATTTTCATGCGTGATTCAACACGAGATTTAAGATCGATATACTCATCTAACTCGATATTTGGCCAAAAGTTTACAAGCTGAATAAACTTATTTTTGCTACCAATTCGATCCACGCGGCCAAAGCGTTGAATGATCCGAACAGGATTCCAATGGATATCATAATTGACCATCATGTCTGCATCCTGCAGGTTTTGTCCTTCAGAAATAACATCTGTTGCAATCAAGACATCAATCTCTCTTTGATCATCCGGAAATAGGAGATTCCTATCTTTTGATTGTGGTGAAAAATAGGTCAAAAGGGAATTAAGGTCTCGATGGCTTGTTTTTAGCGTTGTTTCAAATCCTTTTGTACCTGAAATTTGTGCCGTATGAAGTCCGTATTTATCTAGTACATATTGGCTAATATGTTTATAGAGATAGTTAGTGGTCGTCGCAAAGGCAGAAAAGATAATGAGTTTTTTATTGCCTGCATTGATTGGATGAGTCATTTTTTCATCGATCAACCGATAGAGTGTTTGCAATTTTTTATCTTCTGTAGGAGTGATTTGATCGATCAGTTCTTCTAATTCCAGCAAAATTGCTTGATCTTTCTCTAACTCTAATTTCCAACTGCGATAGTCCATATCTTTCAAAGCAATTCTATTCTTCTTCCCAATAAAGACATCCAAGTTGCTATCTTCTATATCGAAATCATCTTCATTTAAGACAGGCACTCCAGATAAAGCATCTAAACCAGTTTGCTCATATGTTGAAATAGCTTTTAAAGTCTCATCTACATACGATTTAACGACATCGATCAAGGTATAACGAAAAGCTGCAACAGAACTTTCTAAGCGTTTAAGCAAATTGATCATCATCAGCTTTTTCATCCCCGACTCACGACCCAGTTGAGTCAGATTGGCTTTATTCCCTGCTAGCACCATTTCGTATTTTTCCCGCTTAGAAGGATAGATATGAAGTGAAGGTTGGTAAATGGTTAACTGTAACTGGTCTAACAACTGGTATAACTTTTTATAGGTCACATCCAGATCAGACACTGTCAAATCAGGTTCAAAGTTTCTTGGTTTCATACGTTCTGGAAAATCTCCAATTGCTTTTCGATCATAAAACTCTCGGATATGTTTTCGACTGCGGGCAATCGTCACACTATCCAAAACTTTAAAAAAGTCAAAATCTAATGTTGATAACAGTTTATCTGTCGTTCTCTCTTCAGCTGGTAAATCTGCCCACTTGTTATAGGCCAACTGAGCATTCCGAAAAATATCATTAATGGACGACTGTGTATCTAATTTTCCATCTATCTGCTCTACATCCCCTTCATAGGCTAAAGCAATTTGATTTTTCAGATCATTAAAGCGATTATTAACTGGAGTGGCTGATAACATCAGTACCTTAGTAGGAACACCCGATTTAATAATTCGATTCATCAATCGGCTATAACGATTTTCACGTCCCTCCCCTTGATCACTTTCACTGGATCCACCATTACGGAAATTATGAGACTCATCAATAACCACTAAGTCATAATTCTCCCATTTATTTAAGGCAAGGTCTATTCCATTTGAAATCCCTTTATCTCGACTTAAATCAGTATGATATAAAACATCGTAAATGAGATGACGGTCATAAATAGGGTTATTGACATAATCATGTCGGTACATGTTCCAGTTATTTTCTAACTTTTTCGGACACAAGACTAAAATGCGTTTCCCACGATAGGCATAGTAGGTCATGACCGCTAAAGCTGTAAAAGTTTTTCCTAACCCCACTGAATCTGCTAAAATACAGCCATTATACTTTTCAAGTTTTGAAATGATTGACTTTACTGCATCTTGTTGGAAATCGTAAAGAAGATTCCACAACTTGGTATTTTTATAGCCCACCTGTTCATTTGGGGTATAATCATCATTGATATCTTCAAGAAATTCACTAAAGAGGTTATAGAGCATGACATAGTAGAGAAATTCAGGGGAATGTTCTTTATGAGCTAAATTGAGAGTTTCCAGGAACTCTTCTGTCACATCCCGAAAATACTCATCATTTTGCCAGAAGCTATCAAATTCATCTAGATAGGATAAACTCAATGGAGCATGGTAGATATTCCGTGTCGTTTTGAACAAAGAAGAATCATAGCCCAATTCCTTTCGATCAAAGTTTTTGAGTCGATCCACAGCGACAGTATCATCATCCGTTTCTATCCGCATACCATTTGGCATCTCATCGGTTTCAATGTTGATAGATTTAAAACGAGCCTTTTTCCTAATCCATTCAGCACATTCTCTAGCAATTGCTTTTTGGGTTAATTCATTCATTAACTTCAGCTCATAACGTCCTCCAAAAATAGACTGCTCTCGTTCTTTTTTGGGGATCGTATATTCACGATACCCAACTCTCGTCTCATCAGTCACAAAGGTTGGATTGGTAAAGATAAACTTCAACTCCTCAATCGTTTCGAGTTCTTCCTTTAACTGTTGAAAGGCAAACATCGAAAAAGTAGCTGCAGCAATCTTCACCATGCTTCCAGACTTTATTTCTTTCTTTAATTCATCTCCTAGACGAATACTCCGATTATCAATCTCCATTATAATCTCCTAAAATCAATTAGATAATATAATTATACCATGTAAACACTTTATTGTTTCTTCAAAGAAACAAGTTATTGTCCCATTTATCGGGACAAGTTCAATTATCTATCGCATATAGTAAAAAAACATCTATAATCTAAGATTACAGATGTTCTCTTTTCTAATCATATCTAAGAGCTTCGATAGGATCGAGTTTTGAAGCTTTATTAGCCGGTAGGAGACCAAAGATAATTCCCACAGCTGCTGAGAAAGCGATACTTCCCATGGCTACGCCAAGAGAGACTGTCGCTTTAAGCTCCATGGCATTCCCAATTGGACCAACGACTAGGGCCGCAAAGCCTAGCCCAATCAAACCTCCCAGAATGGTCAAAACCATAGACTCAATCAGAAACTGTGTCAAGATTTTACGACGTGTAGCACCTAAAGCCTTACGAAGACCAATCTCTCGTGTCCGCTCAGTTACCGAAACCAACATGATGTTCATAACACCGATTCCGCCAACTAAGAGTGAAATCCCAGCAATAGCTCCGACAACGGTGGTAATGGTTCCAAAGATTGTATTCACCTGATCTAAGGCCGAGCTCATGTCTGCTGCCTTATATTCTCCATTATCATCTTGGGCCAACTGGGTCAATCGTTTGGCAGCATCCTTAGCGACACTACTACTATTTTTCACATCGGTCACATGGAAAAAAATCTGGCCAATAGCATCAGTGTTATTCTCAGCTGCTAACTGGGTATTGGCCACAAGAGCTGTTCCAATTTCACCATAGGCACCGATTGCTGTGTCTTTATTCTTATAAACACCAATCACACGATAATCATTGTTCCCAATAGTAACCACTTGGTTAAGGGCATCCTCATTCGTTTCAAAGAGTTTTTTAGCCACCATCTGATCAATGACAATAACTCGCGAAAAGTTTTTGTAGTCATTGTCTTGCAAGGAACGTCCTGTCAACATCTCTAACTTTTTAGCTTTAAAATAACCCTGACTGGCACCTGTGATATTAACATTCTTCACAGTCTTTTTTTGGAGGGAGATAGAGGAAGTTAGGCTGTTAGTCACAAAATAACTATCAATACCAGGTGTCTGCCTAGCCACTTGCTCCAACCAAACTTCTTTAACCGGTTTGGTCGGATGTGACAGGTCCGCATAGGCAGGATCTAGCTCCTCACCCTTTGCTTCATAGTAGACTTGAACAGTATCCTTATCACCTGTCACACTATCGGTAACACTCTGACGCATCCCATTTCCTAGACCCATGATAAGTACTACCGCAGCAACACCAATGATAATCCCCAACATGGTCAGGAAGGACCGCATCTTGTGAGAACGAATAGAACTAAGAGCAAATTTCCAATTTTCCATTCTTACCTCCTAGTCTATCCGAACGCTGTCCGTTGTGTCTTGGGTGATTTCCCCATCACGGATGACAATCTTACGTCGGGCATAATCCGCAATCTCAGGTTCATGGGTAACCATGACAATGGTCTTTCCTTCACGGTTTAGCTGGGTTAAGAGATCCATAATCTGGGTTCCTGTCTTGGTATCAAGCGCACCCGTAGGTTCATCCGCCAAAATGATTGCTGGATCGTTAGATAGTGCACGCGCAATAGCCACCCTTTGCTTCTGTCCACCAGACAGCTCTGATGGTAGGTGATGGCTACGGTCTGACAAGCCGACTTTTTTCAAGAATTGCTCTGCCCTTTGCTTACGTTCACGTGGAGATTTCCCTGCATAAATCAAGGGAAGCTCTACATTTTTTTGGGCACTTAACTTTGGCAAGAGAAAAAACTGCTGAAAGATAAAACCAATCTGGTCATTTCTTACCTTGGCCAAACGATTTTCAGAGAGATCAGCCACATCCTCGCCCTCGAGTTGATAGGAACCTGTAGTTGGTTGATCAAGAAGTCCAATAATATTCATGAGGGTTGATTTACCTGAACCAGAAGGGCCCATGATTGCCACGAAGTCACCTTCATCAACTGATAAGTCAATCCCCTTAAGGACCTGCAAGGACTCTTGGCCATTTTTGAAAGACTTGGTGATCCCCCTTAAAACCATAAGAGCTGGCTTAGTCACTAGACTTCACCTCTTCTCCACTAGTCTCTTTTGATTTTTTGCTATCGGCATCCGTCACATCCTTTAGTGTCTCACCATCCTTGAAGGATTTTTCAGCCTTAGTAATAACCTTTTGACCTTCTTTAAGCCCTGATGCAATTTCTTGCTGCTTAGCATCTGCATTACCAAGTTTGACCTTGACTTGCTTGATTTTTTGACTCTCGTCATCGTAAACCCAGACGTAGTTGTCAGAGCCTTTCTTGGTCACAGCAGTTACTGGAACTAACAGGGCATCATCATCTTTGGTCACTTCAAGAGATACATTGAAGCCTTGTTTGAGCTTGCCGATTGGACTGGTCAGTTGAACCTTGTATTCATACTGAGAACCTGACTGACCTGAATTGCTAGATGTACCCGCCGACTGACTGGCATTTTGCTTAGGATAATTGGAAACGTAGCTGACTTTACCTGTCCAAGTTTGATCTGGGTAGACTTTGGATGTAATCTTGACCTTTTGACCCACTGAAATATTTGGAATGTCATATTCCGTTAAGGTTCCTTGGATCTCAAATTGGCCTTCACTGGTCACATGAACTAGAGTCTGGCTCTCTTTTGAAGCAGGGTCCACAGAGTCCGCAACTTCTACGACTGTCCCATTAACATCTGAAACAATGACCGTTTGGTTGAGGACATCTTGTGCCTTTTCTAGCTCTGAGGCTGCATTAGCAACGGCATCATTATAATCTTGCAAGGTTTGGTAATTACTTGCCTCGGTTTGCTGACGCTGTTGTGGACTAACGGTAGTCGTCGAATCATCATCATCCGAATCACTACTTGTTTGTGCCGAAGCCGCAGGAGCTGTCCCATACTGTTGGAAATAATTACGGTCACGAACTGCCTTATTATAGGCACGACTAGCCGTATCATAGGCTGCTTGGGCAGAGGTACTGTCGTATTGGACCAGTTGCTGACCAACGCTAACTTCCTCACCAACAGAGACTGTCACAGTGGCATTGCGTCCAATGGTATTGTCAAAATAAACGTACTGTTCTGACTGAGCCTTCACCATGCCAGTCAGAAGGGTGGACGAGGCCAACTGCCCCTTGGTTACCTTACTTGCTGTAGGGGACTCGGAAGCCTTATCATCTTTGCCACCACCTGCAAAAAGGTTAAAACCTAGGACCAAAAGGACAAGGAAGCCAATTCCTCCAATGATCCAAACTCTTTTTTTATTTTTAAATAACTTTGGACTGATTTTCTTTCGCATAAGTCTCCCTTTTCTTTTGTATCGCATAAATAAAACAATTGTAATACTTTTAACTTTCTGTGTCAATGGCCTTCGCTTAAATCCATGACACCATAGTGCAGCTTTTGATTGGGACGAATCTGACGTTCAAACCCAAGTTCCTCAAAAACGGTATCTCGAAAATGTGCCTTGATGATAATTTTTTCTCGTGCGACACGCTTAGCCTCATTTAGCCATTCTTTTGTCAGACGGCTGCCATTGGCCAAAGGTTTGATAGCTTGTAGATTTTCCGATTCCTTGATGGTCTCTGAAAACATAGGATCGGCATAGATGATATCAAAAGAGTGATCAGCCTGGGATTTCAAAAAGGATAAGCTATCGCTCTTAATGGTCTTAATAGAACGCATCGCTTTTTCAAGCTGCTTGTCATCTGTCTGATAAGTGGCCAGACCACGAGAAACCACCTGAAAAATCACTTCTTGACTCTCAAGGGCAGTCACCTTATTTCCCGCTGCCGCCATAACTAGACTATCGGAAGCCAGACCCATGGTCGTGTCGAGAATAGACTTGCTAGACGAACCCAAAAGATTGACTAGAGCATCGTGTGGTGCCTTAATCCGAAGAACTGCCGTATCTGGATGAAAGGACAGCTCACTGCCATCCTCATTGACAAAAGACAATCTGTCTTTATATAGAAGATAAAAGGGGCCAAATCGCTCTAAACATTTCGCCAAGGATAACTTGCGACGAGGCTGGTAGTCAGCTCCCAGTTCGTGGGCCAATTCTTGGGCACGCGCAATCAAGGCCTCATTTTCACGTAAAGATGTGGTAATAATCATGTTTCTAGTATAGCAGAATCTTAGGAAACAAAACCATAGTCTTAGCTTTCATTTTAATTTGATAGCTTACATTTGTGTAAGAAAAAAGCCCCCAGTAAGGCTGAGACTCAGAACATAATTAAACTATTTTTAAATATGAAATAGATTTTGCGAACCTAGTAAGCTTATACCGAGACTTTTCGTAGTGATAAAAACGTCTGAAACGATTAGTTTCAGGCGTTCGGAAGTTTTGAGACTTCCGGCTCAAAACTGAGTCATGGAACTTCGCAGAAGGTCGCTGACGACCGTCATCACTTAAGAAAAGTCTCAAAAGAAAACTTTGTCTTCAAAAAAAAGCCCCAGCAAAGCTGAGACTCTATTTCGTGATTAGATAGCTTCTGTTGTAAAGCTACGGCTTTCAAGCACACGCACCATAGCATCTGCTGTGTCAAGCGCTGTGAAGAGTGGAATTCCAGCTTCAATAGCTGAGCTACGGATAGCTGCTCCGTCTTCGTCATAAGTACGTTTGTTACCAACCGTATTGATAATAGCTTGCGCTTTACCTGTACGAACGAGGGCTGGAATGTCGTTATCGTCATTTTCACCCAATTTGTTAACAAGCGTTGCGTGAACCCCGTGTTCATTCAAGAACTTGGCTGTTCCTTCAGTGGCGTAGATACCATAACCGATAGCGTCGAAACGACGAGCCAAGTCAAGGGCTTCTTCTTTAGTATCATCATGAATAGTAAAGATAACATTACCAAAGGTTGGCAAGTGGAGGTAAGATGCTTCAAAGGCTTTGTAGAGCGCTTTTTCAAGAGTCGCATCTGTACCCATAACTTCACCAGTTGATTTCATTTCAGGTCCAAGGAGGCTATCTACCTTAGCCAATTTTGTGAATGAGAAGACTGGTGCTTTGACATGGACATGGTTGCTTTCTGGGTAAAGACCATCTTTGTAACCTTGCTCAGCCAATGATTTACCAAGAATCAAGTTTGTAGCAACTTGAGCCATTGGGATATCAGTCACCTTAGACAAGAATGGTACGGTACGACTGGCACGTGGGTTAACCTCGATAACATAGACTGTTTCATCCTTAATAACGAACTGGATGTTCATCATACCGATACAGTTAAGACCAATAGCCAAGCGTTTAGTGTAGTCAGCGATAGTATCTTGGATTTTCTTAGAAAGGGTTTGTGGTGGGTAAACTGCCATTGAGTCCCCTGAGTGAACCCCTGCACGCTCGATGTGTTCCATAATACCTGGAATCAAGACATCCTTACCATCAGAGATGGCATCCACTTCACACTCACGTCCGATGATATAGCTATCAACAAGGACTGGGTGGTCTGGACTTGCCTTAACGGCTGTACGCATGTAAGAACGAAGGTCTTCTTCATTTTCAACAATTTCCATGGCACGTCCACCCAAAACGTATGATGGACGAACAAGAACTGGGAAGCCAATCTTACGAGCTGCTTCAACCGCTTCTTCTTCGTTTGTCGCTGTTTGTCCTGGTGGTTGTGGAATGTCCAAATCTTTAAGGGCTTGTTCAAAGAGGTCACGGTCTTCGGCACGGTCAAGGTCAGCAACCTGTGTACCCAAGATTTTCACACCAGCTTTAGACAATGGCTCTGCCAAGTTGATGGCTGTCTGTCCACCAAACTGAACCACGACACCCTTAGGTTGTTCCAATTCGATAACGTTCATCACGTCTTCAAAAGTCAATGGTTCAAAGTAAAGTTTATCTGAAACTGAGAAGTCTGTTGAAACTGTCTCAGGGTTAGAGTTCATGATGATAGCTTCGTAACCTGCAGCCTGGATAGCTTTCACAGAGTGAACTGTCGCATAGTCGAACTCAACCCCTTGTCCGATACGGATAGGACCTGAACCAAGAACGATGACAGATTCTTTATCAGATTTGATTGATTCATTTTCCCACTCGTAAGTTGAGTAGAAATATGGTGTTGATGACTCGAACTCAGCCGCACAGGTATCGACCATCTTGTAAACAGGAACAATATGATTTTCCAAACGTGTCGCACGAACTTGGTTGGCTGTTTGATTCCAAAGATCAGCAATCTTACGGTCAGAGAAACCGTTACGTTTAGCTTCTTTCAGAACATCAACATCGCCTACGTGAGTAGCCAATTCTTGCTCCAATTCAAAGATATGGAGCAATTTGTCAAGGAAGAAGATATCAATCTTAGTCAACTCTGACAATTCTTCAATAGTGTAACCACGACGGATGGCTTCAGAAAGGTAGAAGAGACGGTCATCTTGAGCTTTGACAATCTTTTCAACCAAGGCATCGTCTGTGACGTCCGCAAGCTCAGGCATTTCATTGTGGTAAACACCGATTTCAAGTGAACGGCAGGCTTTAAGAAGTGACTCTTCGATATTACGACCGATAGCCATAACTTCACCTGTTGCTTTCATCTGAGTACCAAGACGACGTTCACCGTGTTCAAATTTATCAAATGGGAAACGTGGAATCTTAGCAACCACATAGTCAAGAGCTGGTTCAAACAT
>OLQY01001058.1_pt1 | contig 26067 bp, 21 predicted proteins | sample 1672851 | NCBI WGS metagenome assembly OLQY01 (sample SAMEA3136730, study PRJEB25190) | human gut metagenome | reverse complement strand
AGCGGATACGCATACAAATTCACATATACTCCAGAGTGAATCAGTTTAGATTCATTCAAAAATCTTGACTCGAAAAAGTGAATCCGTTCTGATTCACTCTATGCAAATAAGAGGGAAACCGCTATTATGTTTTATATAAAAACAGTCCACCAGAATTTTCCCGAATAGCGCATAAGGCTATAGAAAATCCTGATGGACGAAGCAGCTAAACCAGAAACAAAATCAGAAAGGCTCAGAACAGCGTCGGAGTAATGACCTTACCCCGGCTGCTTGCCGATGTAAGCCAGGATGCCGCCGTCAACGTAGAGGATCAGGCCGTTGACAAAGTCGGAAGCCTCGGAGGCGAGGAAGACGGCGGGGCCGCCCAGATCCTCGGCCTCGCCCCAGCGCTCAGCGGGGGTCTTGGCAACGATGAACTGGTCGAAGGGATGGCGGGAGCCATCGGGCTGGATCTCGCGCAGGGGTGCGGTCTGCGGGGTGGCGATGTAGCCGGGTCCGATGCCGTTGCACTGGATGTTGTACTTGCCGTACTCGGAGGCAATGTTCTTGGTCAGCATCTTCAGACCGCCCTTGGCAGCAGCGTAGGCGGAAACAGTCTCACGGCCCAGCTCGCTCATCATAGAGCAGATGTTGATGATCTTGCCGCCGCCCTGCTCGATCATATCGGGAATGACAGCCTTGGCAACGATGAAGGGAGCGTTCAGGTCCACGTCAATGACCTGACGGAACTGGGCAGCGGTCATCTCGATCATCGGGATGCGCTTGATGATGCCGGCGTTGTTGACCAGCACGTTGATGTGGCCGACCTCGGCGGTGATCTTCTTGACCATCTCATTGACGGCGTCCTCGTTGGTGACATCGCAGACATAGCCGTGGGCCTCGATGCCGGCTTCCCTGTAGGCAGCCAGGCCCTTGTCGACCAGCTCCTGCTTGATGTCGTTGAAAACGATGGTGGCGCCGCAGTTCGCCATGGCGGTGGCAATGGCAAAGCCGATGCCGTAGGATGCGCCGGTAATCAGCGCGACCTTACCGGTCAGGTCGAAGGATTTGGGTGTGCAGACAGACATAAAAGTACCTCCTGTTGAATAAAAAACGGTTTATCTTTCCAGCCCGTAGGGAACCGGGTGGTTGCCGTAGCGGTTGGCGGGGCTGCCGGTCAGGGTCAGCGTCAGGGTGTTTTCGCCGGGGGTCAAAAGCCCCGCCAGCGGGAATTTGTGCGGCGGCCAGAAGGAGACGCCCGCCGGCTGGCCGTTGACAGTCAGCTCGGCCATCTCCTGCCCGGGCAGGGTCAGCAGCGGCGTGGCGGTCTGCAGCTCCGTTGCTGTGATCTGCAGCGTGGCGCGGTAGGTCTTGGTGAGATGGGCCGCGTCCTCGTCCGAAAGGGCAAAGGCTGGTGCGGCCAGCGACAGATAGGTAGGCGGCAGGGGAAGGGCCTCGCTTTCCCGCACAGTGCAGGTGAACAGCAGTAGGCTGCCGCGCGCGGGCAGCTCCAGCGGCAGGCAGGCCCCCTTGGCGGTACGCTCGGCCGGGCAGGCGCAGGGCTGGCCGTTCCACAGATCGTACCGGCAAAGCGGAGCATCCACCGGCAGGGTCAGCCGGGTCTTGATGGGGGTGTTGCCCTCGTTGACCAGCAGCCAGCAGGCGCGCCCTTCCTTATTAAAAGAGGCGCAGCGCAGCATGGGCTGCGGCGGGTCGCAGCGGCAGTCCGGCTCGAGCGCCGAGACCTCCGGATGCGCAGCGTCCGGGAACAGCGCCTTGTCCCCCAGCACGGCGGTGTAGCGGTGTCCGTGTAACCAAAGCGCGCCGTCCTCGACCGTGCAGGCAGGGAAATAGCTTTCGGGAATATACTGAAAGCCGATCTGCCGCTCAAACAGCGGGCGCACGGTGTCGGGGCAGAGGTCGCGGTTGCGGCAAAGCACGGCAGTCTCCGCATGCAGGTCGATGTCGGTCATCAGCCAGGACAGCCGCCGCCAGTAGGTGCTCCACGCCTCGTAATGCGCCCACCAGATGCTGTGGGGGCCGACATCGGGCGGGCGCTCGTCCTTGCGCTTGCCGCAGATGCTGTAATAAAAGGCGTGCGGGATAAACAGGTTGACCCCGCGCACCGCCAGCCAGTCGGTGTACCATTTGATGTCCCCGCCCGAAAGCTGCCACGGGTTGTCGTCCTTGTTGCAGGCGCCAAAGCACTCGTTGGCGTTGCGGCGGCGGTGCATCAGCCGGGCGGCGTCGGCACTGCACTTGGCCATCGTGGAGTCGATGCCCGCCAAGCCGTCCTTTTCGGGGGCGAGCCAGCGCAGCACCAGATCCTGCCCCGGCACGGCAAAGTATTTTTCTACTTCTATATCATCGCTCTGGTGGGGGTGCCCCATCAGGCCGATGCCGTGCGCCTCGCACCAATGGGAGAGTGTGCCGTAGTAGACCTCGCCCTCGCGCTGCAAAAGCAGCTTGTGATACAGCCTTGTATCGTCGTTTTCCCTGCCGTCAAACAGGGCGGTGAGGTTGGCGGCGTTGCCGCCCGCACGGCGGAAAATCTCGGCAAAGCCGTGCGTCCACGGGAACATACCGCTGACATTGCGGCCCAAAATACTCGGCTCATCGGTGAAAAAGCCGATGATCGCGGCTCCGAAATACTCTTTCAGTTCCCGATAGTAGGCTTCGTGGGTCAGTTCAATAAAGCGGCTGACGGCCGCAGGGTTCAGAATATCAGCAGTTTTGGGGGCGTTTTTCTCGCCGTCATCCTCGCCCCAGTGCAGCCCGCGCATTGTGCCGCCGCTTTTGCGCACGACCAGCGCGCCGCTTTCCGCCTGTGCCAGCAGCTCGTCCCCCGGCAAAACGGTTTGGGTCAGCTTGATGCCCTCGCTGGCAAGCTCAGGGTGGTCCTTTACGACCAGCCCGCTCGCCGAGCCGGAGGGGTACATTCCTTCATCGTACAAAACGATTTTCATATCCAGCGCGGCGGCGGCTTCGACAGCCGTGCGGATATGGGCAAAGTAGCGTTCACCCAGATAGGTGATGTCGGGGCTAAGCCCCATGCGCGGGTGCAGGACCACGCCGTAAATGCCGTGGGCGGCAAAGTCCGCCAGCTGACGGCGCAGCTCCTCAGCGGTCAGCTCGCCGTTCAAAAACCAAAACGGGATGGCGGTAAATTCTCTCGGCGGGTTTTGCAGTTGGGCAAGAAACTTCATTATGCGGCCTCCTGTGCTTCGGCGCGGGCGCAGATGTCCGCCCATGCGTGGGATTTATAGTAGAACAGCATCGCCAGCAGCCCGACAACAAAGCTGAGCGAAACACCCGCCATGGCGTAGCTGCCGTAGCCCAGCCACGCCAGCAGGTAGGACGCCGGGATACGCACACCCCACAGCAGAATGATGTTGACGATGGTGGAATAGCGGATCTCGCCCATGCCGTTGGCAAAGCTCATAATAGCGTTGAAGGCTGCATAGCACCACTGGAACGGCAGCACAACGCGGATATACCGCACAGCAAAGGCAAGCACGGCCTCGTCCTGCGTAAAAAGCAGCAGCAGAGGGCGGCAGCAGGCCGCCATCAGCAGCCCGCCTGCGAGGGAGAGCAGCCCCGAGGCCGCCGGGAGCAGCCAGCCGCCCCTGCGCAGACGGCTGTAGCTCTGTGCGCCGAGGTTCTGCCCCGCAAACACCGAGGTCGCCTGCGAAAGCGAGGTGACCGTGATGTTGGCCAGCCCGCCGACCTTGCCCGCCACCGAGCAGCCCGCCACAAAAACCGACCCCTGCAGGTTGTACAGCACCTGCAAAAAGATGTGACCGATGGAGTACAGCGCTGAGTTCAGCCCCAGCGGCAGACCGATGCGCACGATCTGGCGCAGGGCTCCGGCATCAAAGCCGCAGGGCAAAATAGGCAGCGCAAGCTCTGTGCAGCGGCGGCGAATGTAAAAAATGCTGCATATCCACGATAAAAACAGTGCAATCGCCGTGGCTGCCGCCACGCCGCCGATGCCAAGGCCGAGCGCGCCGGTAAGCACAAGATCCAGCACAATATTCGCCGCGCAGCTGATAAACAGCAGCAGCAACGAGGACGAGCTGTTGCCTATGCCGCGCAAAAGACCGGCGTTGAAGTTATAGCCCATGTTGCCCAGAATACCCAGCATCGTGATGCGCAGATACAGCACCGCCCCCGGCATGGCGTCCGCCGGGACCTGCATCAGCCGCAGCATCCACGGACCCAGCAGGAACCCGATGACGGTCAGCGGCAGCGACGCTGCAAACAGCAGCCAGACCGAGGTGCGCACGAGCTTTTGCAGCTGGTCATGGTCGGCGCGGCCGACCGCCTGCGATACGAGGATGGAGATGCCCGAGCCGATGCCCACAAAGACACAGAGCAGAATTTCGAGCGGCTGGGAGCTGGTCGCCACCGATGCCAGCGCCGTAGTATCGCAGAAATTGCCGATGACGAGCGTGTCCACCGTGCTGTACAGCAGCTGCAGGATATTGCCGGCGCAGATGGGCAGCGCAAACAGCGCCGCGCGCCCCAGCACGGAGCCGTGGGTCATATCAACTTGTGCTTGTGCGGATTTTCGGTAAGACGGCATAGCCCTATCCCCCCCGGTATGACAGATTTTCTTATCTACATTGTACGAGGAAACCGCGCCGGTTGCAACAATCATTATCCTTTGATTTTTGGATGAATATAAACGATGCGGCGAACAATTTCGGCAGTGCGGTGTAAAAAACAATCACGCCCTTTGCGGCGGCGGGAGGGCGTGATTTTTTACCGTTTTGTGCAGGTTCCACAAACAAAGATGGACAAAATCGGTAACATTGACAGCAAGATTTGCCGCAAAAGGGCTTGCCACTGCGGCGCAAAATGTGCTATCGTTAAAATCAAATTCAGTAAAAAAGAAGTAAAATTTGTATGCGGAAGCCTCTGACAAGACAGAACAGCACGCGCGTCAAGCGCAGATACTCTGCTTATCAGAACCGTATTTTTGTCTATCTCGTGACCCTTGTCACCGCCCCGCTGCTGCTGCTGGGCGTGCTGTCCAGCGTGGTGTACTACCGGCAGACCGTCACGCGCAGCGATGCCCTGCTGGCCTCGGCGCGGGAGAATGTCGAGGCGCAGATGGAAATTGCGCTGAGCAACCTGCGCGCCTACTACAGCACGGTCGTCAGCGCGGACAATTACCAGACCCTGTGCCAAAAAACTGTGCCGCCGTACAGCGAGTACACCCTTGTGCGCGATATGCAGACCGCCATGCGCGGCGGCAATCTGGTGGATAAATATGTCGAGGGGTATACCTACATCAACCTGCACAGCGGGTGGATTTTAAGCAACAACGGCATGTACCGGCTGGCTGATGCCGCCAACCGGGATGAGGTCGCCCACCTGCTGAGCGAATGGGCGGAGCAGCATGCCGCCATGATGTGGGTCAACCGCACTGACCAGCCCACCCCCGCGCTGGCAGACACACCGCTGAACACGGTGGATCTGACCGGCGAGCTGCTCGTGCTGCGCAGCAGCTCCTACCGCACGGGCAGCTATGCGGTATTGATCGTAAAGCTGGATCTTTCGCCGCTGTATGAGATGACCGAGAGCTGGCAGACCGGCGGTTACAGCATTGCCGCGCGGGATTTCACCGGCAAGACGGTGCTGAGCACCTCTGCTGCGCTGACCGCCCTGCTGGACGCCGACACCCCCGCCGAGGGCGGCTGCGTGCTGGGTGGCTGGCGGCTGAACAGCGGCAAGATGGGCGTGAACGGGCTGACCTACTATGCGGCGCTGCCGCAGCGCACGCTGGCGGCTACCGCCGGCATGGTGATTCTGATCGCTTTTGTGCTGGCCGGGGGACTGGTGGCGGTGCTGCTGATCTGCCGCCGCTCGACCAGTGTGCTGTACGCCCCTGTGGATGATCTGATGCACGCGGCCAGCGATGTGTTCGGCCAGCCCGGCAGCGATGAGGAGGAGTTTGCCTATCTGGCCGCCGGTGTCAAGCAGGTGGCCCGGGACAAGCAGGCGATGCAAAGCCTGATGCAGCAGCAAAACCGCCGCCTGCAGCAGAGCTTTGTGGAAAATCTGATCCGCAGTGAGGTCACCGATGAGGCCGCCGGCCACACGATGCAGGAGCTGGGGCTGGCAGTCTGCCCCGCGTATCGGCTGATCGCGCTGGCGCTGGATACCCCGGCGGGCACCTCCGGCCCGGTGCGGGAGACGATGCTGCTGACCGCCATACAGACGATGCCCACCGAGCTGCTGCGCCGCTGCGCGTTCCAGCCCGTAATGCTGAACTTTACCCTGCTGCTGGTCGTGGGCGGCGAGGAGGCTGATCTGAACGAGGCCTGCCGCGTGGTATATACGGCGGCGGCGCGCAGCATCCGCACCGCGCTGGGGGTCAGCTGCCGCGCGGGTGTCAGCCGCCCCTTCCACAAGCTGCACCACATGCAGCTGGCCGCGCAGGAGGCATGGGAGGCCCTGCGCCTGCCGGAGGCCGATGCCCCCGAGGCAAGCAGGCAGATGCTGTACTACCAGCCGCCCGATGAGCAGTGCGCCCGCAACGGCTATGATACACTGCTGGAGCATGAGATCACGGCAGCTGTAACCGCCTGCAAGACCAAGGAGGTGCGCCACCTGCTGGAGCGATTTACCGCCAAAATGCTGGAAAAGAACATCCGCGGGTATGAACGGCAGTTTTACATCCAGCGGCTGGTGGCGGCCATGCTGGCCGTGGCGGAAAACGCCGGGCTTTCGGTCAATCAGGTGCTGGCCGACCGGCAGGCCAACCTGTTTGAGACGATTGGCAAGATCTACACGGCCGACCAGATGCAGAATTTCCTGATGGACGAGGTGGCCGTGCCTGTTATGGACCTGCTGACGGAGTTCCGCCAGAGCAGCTCCAGCGAGTTGGTCAAGAATGTGCTGGCGCTGATCAAGCAGACGCGCGGCGACATTACGCTGAACGAGTGCGCCGACCGGCTGAACTATAACCCGAGTTATATCTGGAAGGTGCTGCGCACCGAGAAGGATACCAGCTTCAGCGATCTGGCCAACAATGAAAAGCTGGAGATGGCCAAGGAACTGCTGCTGACCAGCGACATGACGGTCGTGCAGATCGCCGAGACGCTGAACTATTCCAATGTGCAGAATTTCATCCGGTTTTTCAGCAAGAAGGTTGGCATGACCCCCGGCAAATACCGCAAGGATTACCAGAACGAGAAGAAGTGAGGGGGATTTCCCTCACCGACAGCAAAGACCGCACCCGATGCGTTTCGGGTGCGGTCTTTGCTGTTATTCGGTTTCTATGCGCAGTACATTGACCTTGTCATCGTACTGGGTGCGGGTGCCGGTGATGTGGGGGATCAGGGCGTTGACCTCCATGACCAGCGCGCCCTCGGCGGTCAGATAGGGTTGGCCGTCCATCAGGTTTTCCTTGCCGTCAACCAGCAGGTGGGTGACGCCGACCTGCGCTGTCACGGTGTGCCCGCCGCTGTGCAGCGTCAGGCAGCCCCCGGCGGCGTTCCAATCATAGCGGAAGGCATCGGGGATGACCGTCTGCAGCCGCTCCAAAATGCAGAGCACCGCGCCCCAGACGCGGCCGTTCTCGTTGACGCTGCGCACGCCGCGGGTGTCCGGCTCCTGCCCGTTGACGAGGATCTTGGTGTAGCACTTGTCCTCCGGCTGGTATTTCGCTGCATCGGCCTGCGGGATGGGGAGGAAGGCATCGCGGTGCTGCGGCGCACAGGCGGCATAGTCCGGCAGGCGGCAGGGCAGCGGTGCGGCTGTCAGCGGTGCGAGGTCGGCAGGCATGCTCTGCAGCGTGATGACATTGCGGAGGCTGCCCATCACGGCGGTCAGGCGGATGGTGCCGGGCGCTGTGCCCGCACGCAGAAATACACGGTTGGTGCCGCACTCAGCATAGACATGATTTTGGTGGATGACGCTGTCGTCACGGCCGTAGCCCGCAAAGCGGCCGCTGTTGTAGCCACCCAAAAACTGCGCGGGGCCGTCCAATGTGAAGTCGATGCGCGCATCGCAGAGCGGGCAGACCCTCCCGGCGCTGTCCTGCACGGCAATATCGACATAGGCGATGTCGGCCCCGTCGGCGGCAAGGCCGCCCGGTGCGGTGTGCAGCGTCAGCCGCAGGGCGGCGGGGCTGTCGGCGGTTTCCAGCCGGTCGGACGCGGAGGGGGTGCCGTCATAGCCGTAGCCCACGGCCTCGATCCGGCCGGATTGGGTCACATCCACACCGGGGAAGGCGAACACAAAGGTGTTTTGCGGCTTGTCGCAACGCCCGACACGGCGCCCGTTGACGAGCAGCTCGACCGCGGCAACAGGGTAGCTTGCCACGACATACACCGTCTTATGGTGCGGGTCGCGGGTGTGCCAGACGCCGGTGCCCTCCCAATAGGTGCCGTTAAAGCGCTTTTCTTCATAGCGATAGTTGGCAGCGGTGGGGGCGGGGTAGTTCCAGTGGCCGATGATCTTGACGGCGGGGACCTCGCTCTGCATAATGCGGAAGCAGTCAAAGCTCTGCTTTTTGGTTCGGCAGGGATCGACGCGGCCGCTCATGCGGGCGTTTTCGCTGTAGGACTGGCGGCCATGCTGGGCAGAGTCCGTCCAGCAGAGCGCCGCACAGGCGCTGTAGTAGTTCTTGCCGGAGGCACCGCCCATCCGATCGTTGAAAAACTCGGCGTAGCCGCGCGCGTTTTCAAGCGCGAGCTCCTCACTGGTCAGATCGTAGAAGTCGTACCCAACAGCTTTTTTGCCGCCCTTGCCGACCCAGCGGTTGCGGTAGTCGAAATCCGGCGGGGTGAAGTCGTCCCAGATGCGGCGGGGGGCCTCCTCGCGGCTGTACTCGGTCTCGGTGACGGGGCCGTGCTGCGACAAAAAGCGGGCGGCGTGGCGGTTCAGCATCGTGCCGACATACTCGCTCTCGTTGACGACCTCCTCGGTGTTCAGGGTGCGGCAGCCCATAAAACGCCCGCCGTGGGGGTCCAGCCGCTGCTTGAGCAGCCGCATCTCCCGCATGTGCTCGCGGGAGATCGAGTTGTTGCCGGCCTCCCAGAACAGAATGGACGGGTGGTTGCGGAAGGCGATGATGACATCGCGCATCAGCTCTACGCGCTGGTCCCACTGGCGGCCGAAGCTCTCCTTCTCCTTGTCACCGGCAGGCTGGGTGCAGACGATGCCGCGGCGGTCAAACGCGCGGACATCGGCGGGGCTGCCCGCCACATGCATAAAGCGGATGTGGTTGGCGTTGCTCTCGCGGATGAGGGCGGCGTCCTCATCGTGCAGCCACTCGGGCGCAATGCCGATGGCCGCCCACTCGTTGGCGGCGCGCTGGGCGTAGCCGCGCAGCCACTGCACCGCGCCGTTGATGCGCAGGCCCCGGTCTTTGTCGTAGCTTACGGCGCGGAAGCCGGTCGTCAGCTGCTGGGCGTCGACCTTTTCGCCGTTTACAAACAGCTCGGCCTCCACGGTGTAGAGGTAGGGGTCGTCGATGCTCCAGAAGCGCAGCGGCAGGGTGTCGGCCCCGGCGTGCAGCACGGTGACCGACATGGAATCCGTAGCGGTCGGCGCGGGCAGGCTTTCGTCCTCCACAGGGCGGTAATGCCCGGGCACAGCCTCATCGGGGATATAGGCGTCCGCCGGGGTGATGCTCAGCGGTGGGACGGCGCGGCCCGTGGGGGCTGCGGTGGCCGGGGCGCCGTCAAAGATGGCGGCAACGCTGCCGTCCGGGCGGCGCAGTGTGATGCGCAGCTGGGCGGAAACAGGGACCTTGCCCTCGTTGCGGACCTCGGCCTCGACCCGAATATCCGCCGTGGCGTTGTCCAAATCAAAATTCCGGCCGTAGACATAGAGGCCCTTGGTCTGCAAATTGGAGTAGAGCGGCAGCGTCAGATAGACATCGGGCTTGAAAAACACCTGCACGGGGCGGGTGATGCCGCCGACCGAGGGATTGAAGTCGTTGCAGTTCCAGAAAAAGGGGACGCCCACGCGGTCGGCGGGGACGGCCTGCTCCTGCGGAAAGAGATAGCTGCCGGGGACAGCATCGGGCTTGTTGGGGGTCTCGGCAATGCAGAACGGCGCATTGCGGGTGGCGGTGTTGTCGGTCGCAATGGCGATGAGGTTCGGCGCATCGTACCGCACATAAGGAGTAATGTCAAAGCCGAACGGCGCAACGCCGGCCTCATAGTACCCGGCCAGCGTGCCGTTTACATAGAGGTAGCAGGTCTGGCGCAGCCCCTCAAACGCAAGCAGCACCTTGTGGTTTTTGTGCCGCGCCGGAATGGTGAGGATGTTGCGGTAGAAGGCTGCCGTGCGGCGCTGGCCGCTGCCGCCGTCCTGAATGCGGTCACGGAACAGATCCTCATCATTGAAGGTGTGGGGCAGCGTGACGGGCTGCCAGCCGGTTTCCCGGTAGTCGGCCTCGTAAAAGGCGTGCCCCTCGGCGTCCCGGTGGGCGTCAACGGCCTTTGCCATGGGGAAGGCATCTGCCCGCAAAAAGTGCCAGCCGTGGTGGAAATAAAAGCTTTCGCCTTGCAGTGTAGACATAGCGTTTTCTCCCTGTCAGATGTGCTGTATACAGTTGCAGGCCCGCGATCTTATCTTTATCATACGCGCTGCCGCGGCGGAAAACAAGTGTCATTTGATGGGCAGAAGGTTTTGAAAGCGCGGTGCAGCGATAAATATCAGGATATGGAAACAGGACCTGTTTGTTGGCAGCAGGGCGGCATGACCCAACCCCGCCGGCAAAGCGGGGCAGTCAGGGCAAGGCCGTGCGGTAAAGCCTCCGCAGTCCGTAAGGCTGCAGCAGGCCTAAAAACGCCCTTTGTCAAAATGCACAAAACAGGCAGGCACCATGTATAAAATATTCACAATTTCAACCCAAAACAGCAAACGATAGTGCTGGTAGATATAAGGATTGTTTTGTGTGTCATCCGCATAGATAATTGCGTTGCATCGTGAAATATAATGAAAATTTTCGCATGCTTTTGATTGTAGCCAAATCCGCAGAGCAGGGGATACAATGGAAGCAACGAAACAGCCGCCGCCGGATGACGAGGGCCCGCGATCCCGACCAAAGCACCGTGGCCGCCGGCTGATGAGAACACAAAGCAAGGAGGAAACGCTTATGGCACAAACCGCTGCGGTCAAGCAGAGCAAGGCCAATGCCCGCGCCCAGAAACAGCTGGGCCACAACACATGGCGCAAGGCGTTCATGCAGCATTACTGGTTATATATCATGATGCTGCCGGCGCTGCTCTACATGATCATCTTCAATTACCTGCCGATGACGGGCCTGTATATGGCATTTACCGATTTCAGCCCTTTCAACGGTGACACGATTCTGGAATCTGTGTTCGGCAGCCCCTTTGCCGGGCTGAAGTACTTTAAAAAGCTCTTCACCGGCCCGGACTTCTGGACGCTGTTCCGCAACACGCTGTCCATCTCGCTGGCCAACCTTTTCTTCGCCTTCCCGGCCCCCATCATTCTGGCGCTGATCTTAAATGAGCTGCGCTGCAAATGGTTCAAGCGCACAGCGCAGACGCTGGTCTACATCCCCCACTTTGTCTCCATCGTCATTGTGGCGGCGCTGACTTTCCAGATGTTCTCCACCACGGACGGTGCCATCTACCATGTGCTGACCCAGATCTTCGGCGCGAATGCGCCCGACCTGCTCAGCGACCCCAAGCTCTTTCCCGCGCTGATCGTCGGCCAGAATATCTGGAAAGAGACCGGCTACGGCACCATCATCTATCTGGCGGCGCTGTCCAGCGTGGATGTGCAGCTGTATGAGGCTGCCAAGATCGACGGCGCAGGCCGTTGGCAGCTGATGTGGCATGTCACGCTGCCCGCCATCCGCGGCACCATTGTCCTGATGCTGATCATGAAGGTCGGCCAGCTTCTGAACACCAGCTACGAGCAGATCTTCCTGATGCAGAACTCGATGAACCGCGCAGCCTCTGATGTGTTTGACACCTATGTCTACACCAAGGGCATCACGGGCGGCCAGTACTCGCTGGCAACCGCCACCGGCCTGTTCAAGTCCACCATCAGTATGCTGATGGTCGTCACCGCCAACAAGATCGCCAAGCTGTGCGGCGAGTCCGGCCTGTACTAAAGAAGGGAGCTGTGCTACAATGACAATGCCCTTTACCCATAAGAAAGACGAGGTGCGCGCCACCGGCACGCTGGAAGCCCGCACTCCCGGCGATCAGGCTGTACAGGTTCTTTTGTATGTCATCATTGCGCTGGTGGCGCTGGCCTGTGTGCTGCCCTTCGTCTATGTGGTGGCCGGCTCCTTTGCGACCGAGCGCGAGCTGACCGAGCGTCCCTTCTTCCTGATCCCGCAGGATGTATCGCTGAACGCCTACCAGTACATCCTCAAGCAGGGCGATGTGTTCCGCGGACTGAAAAATTCGGTGATCGTCACCGTGATCGGCACGCTGATCAATATGTTCGTCTCCTGCACGATCGCCTACCCGCTGTCCCGCCCCTACCTCAAGGGCCGCAACGGCTTTATCAATATGGTCATCGTCACGATGCTGTTCACCGGCGGCATGGTCCCCGCCTACATTATGGTGGTCAATGTGCTGCATCTGGGCAACACCTACTGGGCGCTCTGGCTGCCCACGGCGATGAGCGCCTTCAACATGATCATCATCAAGAACTACTTCCAGGGCATCCCCATGGAGCTGGAGGAGGCCGCCATCATTGACGGCTCCAACGATCTGATCACCTTCGTGCGCATCATCCTGCCGCTGTCCGCGCCGGTGCTGGCCTCGGTCAGCCTGTTCTACGCGGTCAGCCACTGGAACAGCTACTTCCAAGCGATGCTGTACATCAACAACTCCGACATGGAGGTCATCACCATCGTGCTGCGGCGTCTGGTGTTCCTGACCACCCAGGTAGCCGAGGATTCCACCTTTGACTGGGGCGCGGCCGGTATGCCGCCCATCAAGGCTGTCAAGATGGCCACCACGGTGCTGTCCACCCTGCCGATCCTCTGCATCTATCCGTTTGTGCAGAAGTTCTTTACCCAAGGTGTCATGGTCGGCTCGGTCAAGGGCTGATACCAAGCAATACAACCACTTTTATACAAAAAGGAGAAAAACGAAAATGAAAAAGGCACTTGCCCTCTCTATGGCGCTGGCGATGTCCGCCGCCATGCTCGCAGGCTGCGGCGGCTCCGCCTCCGGCAGCACCTCCGCTTCCGACGCTGCTTCCTCTGCGGACAGCGCTGCCTCCGGCACCCCCACCGTCAGCTTTATGATCCCCGACTTCACCGGCCATGTGCTGAGCAATGAACATTCCGATGAGGTCATCGCCAAGTACGAGGCCTACACCGGTACCCATGTCGAGTGGCGCACCGAGGCCAACGACACCTACAGCGAGAAGTTCGGCCTGACCCTGATGGACAAGGACAACATGCCGATGATCCTGACCGCAACCAAGACGCTGGACCAGAACGCCAATGCAGCCGATGCTGCCAAGCGCGGCGCCTTCTGGGATCTGACCGAGTACCTGCAGGACAGCGAGGCCTACCCCAACCTGTCCCAGATCAGCCCCGATGTTCTGAAGGGCCTGACCGTGGACGGCCAGATCATCGGCATCCCCCGCTCCCGCGCCATCGGCCGTAACGGTCTGGGCTACCGCACCGACTGGGCCGAGGCCGTGGGCATCACCGAGGCCCCCAAGACGGTCGAGGATGTCTATGACATGCTCTATAAGTTCACCTATGACGATCCGGACGGCAACGGTGCCAACGACACCTACGGTCTGGAAATGTGCAAATACACCGGCCCGTGGGATATTATCCAGACATGGTTCGGCTGCGGCAACGGCTGGGTCGAGCAGGACGGCAAGCTGGTTCCCGTACACCAGACCGCTGAATATAAGGAAGCCCTTGACTGGATGCGCAAGATCTACGCAGACGGTCTGGTTCGCCCCGACTGGGCAACCGTAGACACTGCCAACTTCCAGGTCGACAGCCAGAAGGGCGTCACCGGCGTCTTTGTCGACACGATGGACGGCACCAAGCGCATCTGGAAATACTTTGAGGACAATGCCATTGCCGATGTAAACGATGCCTCCAAAATCGCCACCATGACCTCTGTCGGCCCCATCAACGGCCACACCCTTGCCACCACCGGCTACAACGGCTTCTACCTCATCACCAAGTCCGGCGCCAAGACCGAGGAGGATGTCAAGGCCTGCCTGCACTTCCTTGACAAGATGTGCGACCCCGAAATGATGGCGCTGGCCGACTACGGCCTGAAGGACATCTGCTATGACATCAACGCCGACGGCAAGGTCGTTCCCAACGGCAAGTACGACACCACCAACTGCCCGAATGCAGGTTTGAATCAGGCTGTGCCCTATGTCCCCTACCTGACCGAGCAGAACCCCGATTACCAGCTGGAAAAGGCTGACTATCAGCTGGCTTACGAGGAGAGCATTGCCAACAACGTGCAGTATGCCGTGTTCAACCCCGCGCTGGGCTACCTGACCCAGTCCGACACCTACGCCGAGTGCGGCAACGACCTTGTCCAAATTCTGGACGACGCCCGCACCCAGTATATCTGCGGCCAGATCGACGAGGCCGGTCTGCAGGCTGCCTTCGACCAGTGGAATGCCCGCGGCGGCACGCAGGTCATTGAGGAAGTCAACGCCCTGTACGCAGCAGATAAAGCCTAATTGAATGTGAGCGCCGCAGCGGATGTTGCGGCGCTCTTTTATGATGGAGGGAAAGTCCATGCAAATCTCTGTGCGCAGCCAGACGGCTGCCCAAACCACCCTTAGCTGGCAGCCGGTGGCCGGGGCCGCCCGCTACCGCATTTTGTGGAGCGACCGCCCTGGCGAGACCGTGCGGTTCAAAACGGCAGGCGAGAGCGGGGAAAGCCTTTTCACCTTCTGCCGCTCGACGCATATCCCCTATTACATCAAGGTGCAGGCGCTGGCAGAAAACGGAGCCCTGCTGGAGGAAAGCACACCCGTGCAGACCCCCGTGGGCCGCGTGCTGCAGCAGCAGCTGGAGGCGCTGTCCCGCGGACTGGTGGCTGTCACGGCAAACACCGGTGTGTTTATCAGCTGGCGGCTCTTTAAAAGCGAGGTCACCGGCCACAACGCCACCGGCCTGACCGGCACCGACTTTGTGCTCTATAAAAACGGGGTCAGGCTGGCCACCGTGACCGACAGCACAAACTATCTTGACGCGCAGGGCACAAGCGGGGATAGCTACGCCGTGGCCCCGCTGGTAAACGGCGTAGAAGGACCCGCCTGCAGGGGTGTAAAGCCGTGGCAGAAGGGGTACTATGAGCTTCCGCTGCAAAAGCCGGCGGACGGCGTGACCCCGGCCGGGGAGCCCTTTGCCTACCATGCCAACGATATGAGTGTGGGTGATATTGACAATGACGGTGAGTACGAGTATTTTGTAAAGTGGGACCCTGACAATTCCCACGATGTGTCGATCAAGGGCTACACCGGGCGGTGCTTTATCGACTGCTATAAGCTGGACGGCACGCTGGTCTGGCGGCTGGACATGGGGCAGAACATCCGCGCCGGAGCGCACTACACCCAGTTTATGGTGTACGACTTCAACGGGGACGGCAGGGCCGAGATGGCTGTCAAGACCGCGCCCGGCACCGTGATGACCCGCTTTGCACCGGACGGCACCGTGCTGTCCCGCCGGTATATCACGATGCCGCAGAAGGATCTGGACGCCGGGTACAGCCACGCGGACAACTATGTCTGCACGGCGCAGGATTACCGCCTGCATATGGCCGAGGTGTTCCGCCGCTGGCACACCCACCCAGAGGTCGTAAACGGCCGCTGGCCCGCCACGGTGGAGCAGTGCTTCGGCCTTGCGCCGCAGTACGCCTACCCCCTGTGCGAGGCTGATGCCCTTGCGCTGGCCGACTATTTCCTTGATGTGTACGCGCCGAGCCGCAGCCCCAAAAACGAGTTGCGCAGGTTCGAGGGCTTTGTCTATGACGGCCCCGAGTACCTGACGATGTTCGGCGGGGACGGCGCCGAGCTGGACACGATCGACTACCCCTACCCCCGCGTGGATGACGGCCTTTTGTGGGGCGATTATGCAATGCCCCGCATCGAGCCGTGCAACCGCGTGGACCGCTTTAACGCCGGGGTGGCCTATCTGGACGGCGAGCGCCCCTATCTGATCGCCTGCCGCGGTTACTACACCCGCGCCACGCTGGCGGCCTACGACTTTTTTGAGAACCGCTTTCACAAGGTATGGGGTATCGACTCCGGCTTTGTGCCGATGGCGAACCCCTTCAACGACAGCGGCTGCCATCTCGCTGTCGGCACCGACCCTGTGTACGGCATTCTGGCCGGGCAGGGCAACCACAGTATTTCGACTGCTGACATTGATGGGGACGGCTGCATGGAAATTGTGTACGGCGCAGCAGCCATCGACCATGACGGAAGCCTGCTCTACTCCAAATACGGCACCCTGCCGGACGGCAGGACCCGCGCCAAGTTCGGCCACGGCGATGCGATGCATGTGGCCGACATCGACCCTGACAGCCCCGGTCTGGAGATCTTCAATGTTTATGAGGAGGGCGAGCGCGCCCCCTACGGCTGGGCACTGCGCGATGCAGAGACCGGCGATGTCCGCTTTGGCGAATATGCCGAGGAGGATCTGGGTCGCTGCATGATCGGCAAGATCGACCCGAACACCCGCGGCCTGCAGGTCTGGGTCAAGGATGTGTACGATGTAAACGGGCGCACGCTGGAGTTGCCCACCCCCGGCACCAACATGAAGATCTACTGGGCGGGCGATCTTTCGACCCAGATCACCGATGGTGCGGACTATCTGCACGGCGATCAATGCGGAGTCATTAACGATCTGACCCACGGCGTCATGCTGCAGCCCGCGGGCACCGCCACCAACAACGGCACCAAGGGCAACCCCTGTCTGGTGGCCGATGTGCTGGGTGATTTCCGCGAGGAGCTGCTGGTGCGCACGGCGGACGACACCGCCATCCGCATCTACACCACCACCGATCTTACCCCCCACAAGTTGTTTACCCTGATGCACGATGCACAGTACCGCTGCGGCGTGGCATGGCAGAACAACTGCTACAACCAGCCGTGCTACCCGTCCTTCTACTATGCAGGCGACATGGATTTTGCCAATGTGCTGCCGCAGCTGAACGCCAAACCCACCCTCTGGATGGCGGGCGATTCCATCATGCAGAGCTACGCCCCCGGCGATAAGCCGGTGACCGGCTGGGGCGAGATGCTGCACACGCTGGCGCACGGTGACGCTGTATGTCAAACTGCCCACCGCGCGGACTGCCCCTTCCCGCAGGAGATGCGCTACGAGCTGCCGGGCCTTGTCATTGACAACTGCGCCATGGCGGGCCGCAGCAGCAAGACCTTCCGCGAGGAGGGGCGGCTGGACGACATTGCCGCGCATATCCGCCCCGGTGATCTGCTGGTGGTCAGCTTCGGCCATAACGATGCCAACCGCGCAAAGGCCGAGCGCTATGTCCCGGCGGATGCCTTCGGTGAGAGCCTGCGCCCCTTCTGGGACGCTGCCCGCAGTCACGGTGCAGTGTGCATCTTTGCCTCCCCCGTGGCGATGCGCGAGTTTGACGAGGCCGGTGTCTGCCACCCCTCGTTTGCCGCCTACCGCGAGGCGATGCGCGCCTTTGCCGCCGAGGTCGGCGCACCGTTTATCGACCTTGGCGCCGCTACCGCCGCCGCCAACACCGCCTTTGGCGCTGAGCGCTGCAAGGCCCGCTATATGTGGGTGGGCGCAAAGCAGGACAACGCCCACCAGCAAAACGCCGGCGCCTGCCGCACGGCACAGGCCTTTGTGCAGCAGCTTTTGCAGGATACCACCCCGGCACTGGATGTGCTGCGGGCGAATTTCAAATAAATTTTGACAAAAAAGAAGGTTTTGTTTATGAACTACACCGAACCGAAGGTCATTTACACCTGCTTCCCCGGCGGCAAGCATAAGGTGCTGACGATGAGCTATGATGACGGCCGTTTGGAGGACCGCCGCCTTGTCGAGCTGTTCAACCGCTACGGCATCCGGGGCACCTTCAACCTGAACGGCGGTCTGCCCCGCCCCGAGCGCATCCCGGAGAGCGAGTGGGTCGAGCTGTACAAGGGCCATGAGGTCGCCTGTCACACCTACCACCACCCCACCATCTCCCGCAGCCCGCTGGATCAGACCGCCCGGCAGGTGCTGGCCGACCGTATGCAGCTTGAGGGCGTCATGGGCTACCCCGTGCGCGGCCTTGCCTACCCCAACGGCAGCTGGACACCGGAGATCGCCGCCCTGCTGCCCGCGCTGGGCATCCGCTACGCCCGCGTGGTGGGTGACACCCACGACTTTGCGATGCCCCACGATTTTATGACATGGAAAGCCACCTGCCACCACACACACAACCTGCTGGAGGACGGCAAGCGCTTTGTAGAGCTGTACAAGACGCAGTATCTCTACATGATGTATGTCTGGGGCCACAGCTTTGAGTTCCGCACCGAGGAGGACTGGGCCCTGATGGAGCAGTTCTGCCAGCTGGCCGGCGGGCGCGAGGACACCTGGTACGCCACCAACATCGAGATCGTGGACTACATGGCCGATGCCGCCCGCCTGCAGTACACCGCCGCGGGCGATAAGGTCTGTAACCCCAACGCCCAGTCCATCTGGGTCGAGGTGGACGGCCGCCACTATGAGATCCCCGCCGGAAAGACAGTGGCGCTGGTATAAGCGGATTCGCAATTTAAAAAGGAGAGAGCAATGGCAAACCTGATTTTTGACAAGGCCCAAATTGAGGCTACCATCGACAAGATCGTGGACCGCACGATGCGGATGGACATGACATGGGACTGGCCCTGCGGCGTGGCCTACTACGGCATCTGCGAGGCATATGAGGTCACCAAAAACGAGCGCTACCTGCAGCTGGTCAAGGACCGCGTGGACGAGTATATCGAGCTGGGCCTGCCGAGCTGGACGGTCAACACCTGCTCAATGGGGCACTGCCTGATCACCCTGTATGAGCATACCGGCGATGAAAAGTATCTGGACATCGCCAAAAGCAAGGTCGAGTATCTGGAAAAAGAAGCGCTGCGCTTCGGGGATCATGTTCTGCAGCACACCGTCTCGGTCAACAACGACTTCCCCGAGCAGGCGTGGGCGGATACGCTCTTTATGGCGGCCTTCTTCCTGCTGCGGATGGGCGTGCTTTTGAAGGACGAGGCCCTGATCGATGATGCGCTGAACCAGTATTACTGGCACATCAAGTACCTGCAGGACCCCGAGAGCGGGCTGTACTACCACGGCTACAACAACATCACCGGCGACCATATGTCGGGCATCAAGTGGGGGCGCGCCAATGCATGGGCGGCCTACACGATGGCGCAGGTCGGCGTGCGGCTGCCGCAGTGCTACCTCTACCCCAAGTTTTTGGATGTGGTCGGCAGCCTGAACGACCAGCTGGCCGCGCTCAAGCTCTGCCAGACCGAGAACGGCCTGTGGCGCACGATCGTGGACGATGCCGCCTCCTATGAGGAGGTCAGCGCAAGCGCCGGCATCGCCGCCGCCATGATCACCAAGGGCAACCCCCTGCACATCAAGTACATCAACAAGGCCATCCCCGGTATGCTGGCCAACGTCAGCCCGGACGGCCGTGTGCTGAATGTCTCGGGCGGCACGGCGGTCATGAAGGACGCCGACGGCTACCGCGGCATCAGCCGCGACTGGATTCAGGGCTGGGGTCAGGGTCTGGCGCTGGCATTCTTCGCCGGTGTGCTGAACTACGACAACGTCCGCTCGGACGGCGCACTGTAAATTGTCTGACAGGGCAAAAGCCCCCGCTGCCATAAGCAGCGGGGGCTTTTGCCTGCATATCGATGTTTTGCCCTTTCTCAATCCAGCCGGAACACCTGCTCCAGCTTGGGCTGGGCACCGGTGACGGGGTCCATTTCCAGCTCCAGAATGTCCTTCATGTAGTCGTTCCAGCGGTCAACGACCGGGCTTTCGGCCTGTACCTTTTCGGCGTAGGCAACACCCTTTTCGCACTCGTAATAGCCGAACAGCTCATCGTTGCAGTAGAAAATGCTGTAATTGCAGATGCCTGCATCCTTCAGCACCTTGACCATCTCGGGCCAGATTTCCGCGTGGCGGCGCTGATATTCTGCCTTGCAGCCGGGCTTGATGCGGCCCTTCCATGCCATATGCTCCATTTGTATACGCTCCTTTTGTTATACAAGCTTTTCCAGCTCCAGCTTTGCGCGGCGGCAATGCTCCAGCTCGGCTACGCTGCCGTCCCATGCCTCGTTCTCACCGACAAAGCGCACCGTGCTGTCCTTGACGGTCAGGCCGTCCACGCAGCGGGCGTACAGCGCCGGGATGGCGTGCGGGTAGATGTGCCGGGCCGAGGGCTGCTCGTCAAACAGGCCGCCGGGCTGGGTGCCGCGGTGCTGCAGCGTCAGGTGCATCTCGCTGATGCGCAGGTCCTGAATTTCGCTGTCCGGCTCGCCGGCCGCAAAGGCGCAGCTTTCACTTGTCAGGTACAAATGGTCAAAGCTGACACGGCGGATCACGCCTGCCGGGCCGGTCTTGCCCTTGCGCGGTGTGGCGCTGACAAACACCGGCTCGCCCTTGCCCCACCAGCCCGGCGCACCGGGCAGCTGGTAGGAGTCGGCGTAGCGGCGGGTGCAGCCGGTCAGATGGTGGACATGGATGTCCTCCACCGTGCCGCCGTCCCGCACCCAGACGCCCACCGCGCGGGAGCAGTCGTCAATGACGCAGTCGCTCAGCGTCACATTGCGGATCACACCGTGGGTCTCGGTTCCGATTTTCAGCGCAGAATCGCGGGAATGTAAGATGCAGCCCGTGATGGCCACATTCTCGCTTGCACCGTAGCGGCGGGACATCGGCCCGGTGGATTTGACCACGATGGCGTCATCGCCGGTGCGCACAATGCAGTTGGAGATGACGACATCCCGGCAGCAATCGGGGTCGATACCGTCATTGTTGGCGCCGCGGTCATCGTTTAAAATCATGATGTTCTGGATGCGCACATGCCGGCAGCCCGCCATGTGCAGCGTCCAGAACGCCGCGTCCTGCAGGGTCACATCGCGCACGGTAAAGTTTTCGACTGCCTCAAACAGCATCATGCGCGGGCGGAATGCCTCGCAGAATTTCGGGCATTCGTGGAAGCCGTTGTCCACATCCTTGTCCAAAAACACCTTGTCGCCCTGACCGTAGATCGTGCCCATGCCGCTGATGGTCACATTTTTGGCGTGGCTGGCCCCCAAAAAGAAGCCGCCCTCCCAGCCGTCGGCGGTGTCGTCAGGGTCGGTGCCGTCCCCGCCCTGAGGGAACGGGGTAATATCGGCGGGGTTCAGGCTGCTGATAAGCACCGCGCCGCTCTCCAGATGCAGCTCCACATTGTCCTTCAGCAGCACGGAGCCGCTCAAAAAGCGCCCGGCCGGCACGATAACGCGCCCGCCGCCCGCTGCTGCGGCTGCATCGACCGCCTGTTGGATGGCTGCCGCGCAGTTGGTCACACCGTCTGCCACAGCGCCGTAGCGTAAGATACTGTAGTCCATCGCTCCTGCTCCTTATTTTTTGTCTATGGCAACACCGCACAATTCCCGCCTGACGGCTTAAGCACCGCTCCGGCGGCTGCGGCACGGCATCTGCGTTGCCAAAATGCTCGATAAGACATCCAGTATTATCTGCGCTTTTGGCTTAGCAGCTGCCGCACCTCGCTCGCCGTATCGGCACTTAGAATTATGCGGTATTGCCCTATATTCTTCCTTCAGCATAGCACAGAAGCAGGGGTATGTAAAGTGCAATTATCACAAAGAATACTGCATGAAAATATTAGTATTAAATGCGAAAGAGGTTTTACACCTTTTTCGCATTATTTTTTACCGAAAGCGAGGTGCGGAAGTGCGCGAATATAGATACCTTACCCACGACGACCGCCTACTTATTGAAAAGCTATATGCGCACGGAATCACACCGTCCAGCATTGCCGGGGTTGTAGGGGTATCGCTGGCGACAATCTACCGAGAATTGCCGCGCGGCTATACCGGCAAGCGTTATCCCGGCGGGCGCAAAGTTTACAGCGCTGAGAAAGCCCAGCAAACCACCAATCAGAATATCAAACGCCGTGGGCGAACCCCGGCGGATAGAAAGGACGCGACAAAATGACCCCTGTTGAAACAAAGAACACCAAAAGCTCCGGCATTGAAATCGAAATTCAGTTGGACACCGACGACGCCCACGCGAAATTAGACAATCTTGCCGCCCATGTAACGGCGGTGAACGAACTGCTTGATCGTACCCTTAACCGCCTTGATCGCGCAGCGCAAATACTGCCTCCGACCTCCCTTGAAGCTGTCCGGGCAATGCGCTACGGCTTACCGCCGACGGAAAACTATATGCGCAGCCTTGTGGAAATGCTGAAAATTGCCTGCCCTCTGATTGACATGGTCGGTTATCGTCTGCTCCCCGGCATAAGTCAAACTGCCGGAGACGGTAGCGAAATCAAGATCACATATAAAAACGGCGACGGCGTAAAAATACCGATTGCCGGGAGCAGCAGACTTGATATTCTGATGACCGTTACGGAAGTTGTCTACCGCTATACACTCAATCAGGTATCCCCCAATGCTTGAATTAAACCACTCCTACAACATGGACTGTATGCAGGGCATGGCGCAGTTTCCTGACGGCTATTTTGACCTTGCCGTGGTTGACCCGCCATACGGCGGCGCGGGCAACGTGTTCAAATGCTCCGATAAAACCCGCTTTGGTGGGCAGTTTGATCGTTACCGTTCTACTGCCCCGGCGGTTCAGAACCTTGCGGGGGGGGGTATAGCATTACCCGAACTGGCGGCGCATGGGCGGCGAAATACGGCAAAAAAATCATAGCGTGGGACAACGCGCCACGCCCGGAATACTTTGATGAATTGTTTCGCGTTTCCAAGCAACAAATCATCTGGGGCGGCAATTACTTTAACCTGCCACCCTGCCGGTGTTTCCTGATCTGGAACAAGCCCAACATACCGACCGACTTTACCATGGCGCAATGTGAATTTGCGTGGTGCAGCTTAAACGAAAATGCCAAGCTGATTTCACTTTCCAGCACCCGCAGTAAAGGCGCAAAGCACTGGCACCCCACGGAAAAGCCCATCGGTCTGTACGACTGGATTTTCCGCCTGTTCTGTCATCCCGGCGATAAAATCCTTGATACCCACCTCGGCAGCGGCAACAGCCGCAAGGCTGCCTATGACGCAGGGCTGGATTTCATCGGATTTGAAGTTGACCCGGAATACTATGCCAAGGGCTGCGCCGATTTTGACGCATACGCCGCACAGCAAAGCCTATTCCGGCAGGCGGCGGCAGAAAGCTCCGGTGAACAGCTGTGCCTATTATAACAACCCTATGCGCGTTTGGCGGTATCGGCGCAGAACTGACCGCTGCCAGCAGCCGAAAGCAACTTACAGAAAGGGGTGCAAACGGCTGACCGGGCACCGTGCGGGCCGCTATCTGCCGCACGGAGGTGTCGGACACCTAAAGGGGCGTTGCCCCTATCCGCCCCGGCGGGCAAGCCTGTTCGTGCCTGCTGGGTATATATGCGGGCGCTGGCGCAGATTTCACAGCATCGGTCAGTTCGATTCTGACGGCCCGCTGCCCCTTTTCTCTCTTTACCTCCTCATAGCTGACAGCCGGGAAAGACCGGCACTATATGAGCCGCCAAAGCCGCATGAAGCCCCGGCGGATAAGAAAAACACAGGAGGATTGAAAAGCATGATCGACACGTCCATCATCGAAAGCCCACGCCGTGACACTTCCCCGCAAGTATACGCGGGTCTGCCCGCGCAGGCGTATGTTCCCAACCCCTACGATTTCGGGCGACCGGCCATTGTCTACCCCGGCGACAGCGTGTACTATTCCGCGCCTGAGCCTCATGACAAAGCCCGCGCCGCCGACACCGTGCTTGACGCCGTGCGCCGCACAGCCTGCGCCTACATGAACCAGGCCTTGCGCGTAAGCCCCGCACAGGCGGCAGCAATGGAAGCGGGTATTCAATATGGGTGGAGCGACCCCCGCGCAAATCCGGCGAACTATACCGCCGCCGGTGATTATTGCGGGCAGTAACGCCGCACACGGAGGAATAGCTTATGGGGAGACCGCCGAAGCGGAACCTGAACTATTCGACGTGGGATGTTGACGTACTGGAAAACGATACCTCTATTGATGCCTTGATTGATGCACAGGGGCCAGCGGGCTTTTATGTCTACTTTGCCCTGTGCCAAAAAGCCTACGCCACCGATGGTTATTACTACCGCTGGGGATATGACAACGCCGCATCGACAGCGCGCAAGCTGGGCGGCGGGTTGAAGTCAACCCAAGTTCGGGCAATCGTTGATCTGTGCGTGTCTTTAGGGCTTTTCGATAAAGCCTTATTTACAACGGACGGAATACTAACCTCGCGCGCAATTCAAAGCCGCTATCTTGACGGCATTGCAAGGCGTACCGGCGAAATACCAATTATTGTTGAATACTGGCTTTTAGAGGCAACGCCCCGCGCCGGTTTAGTTTTTGTACACAAAAACGGAATAACCGCATACAGAAACCAAGATAGCGAACCACAAAAACCGAGTTTTCGCACAGAAGATTATATTAGACAAAATGAGATTAACCCCCAACATAATCTTCCCCCCGAAACGACTGTTGAAAAGTCTGTTGAAAACAGACGCGAAAGCTGTACCCGCATTATAGCCCTGATTCAATCCTACACAGGGGCAAATTTGCAGGGTGATAAGCAAACAAGAAAGCAGGTGTACAACCTGTTTGACCGTGGCTACACAGAACAGGACGTGAAAGCAGTTGTGCAGATCGCCGCAAATACAGAGGCGCAGTTCCCACCGCCTGTACAGCTTTTCGGGCCTATGTTCGACCGCATGATAACCACCACAACAGGGGCGGCAAGCTACGCCCTGCGCGATCATTACGCGCCCCTGCCGCCTGCTAGCAAGAAAGGAAGTGCAAGATCATTCAATGGCGGATATTAAATACACCCTGCCGCCCCCTACCGAAGATGTTGAACAAATCTGCCTTTTCCGATGGGCAAACGCACAGCAGGGCAAATACCCGGAGCTTGCGCTTATGTACCATGTTCCCAACGGCGGCAAGCGCAGTAAATCCGAAGCGGCACGGTTCCGCGCCATGGGCGTGAAAGCCGGTGTGCCTGACATCTTCCTACCGGTCAAGCGCTCCGGCCATTGGCTGACATTACCGCCTGACATGATCGCGCCCTATAACGGCCTGTACATCGAATTGAAACGACAGCGCGGCGGTACGGTATCAGCTGCACAAAAGCAATGGATTTCCGACTTGCGCGAGGCCGGTTACGCCGTGGAAGTTTGCAAAGGCTGGGAAGCCGCTGCCACTGTCATCACGAGCTATCTGGAGGGGCGGTATAGACCGCAATATCAGCCATGAACAACAGCAAGAAACGTCACAGCGGCAGCGCCTACCGCCGTTTTGAAACCATGATGAACTACTACGCCAAGCCCGGAAAAGACCGCACCAAAGCCAAGCAGCACCAGAAGAAGAAAAGGAGTCCTGCAAATAAAAGTCAATAGGTTTTTCTCCAAAATCGCAAAAAATACTCGGCAGATAGCCGAGTAAAAATGCGTACAGCAAACAGGACTCCCTCGAAAATTGGAGGCAGCCAAGTGACATAATAAGCATTACAGATTAGCCTTCTTCGGCTTGAGTTGCACTTTCAGCGGCGTTCAGACACTCCTTGACGCGGGCATAGTAGATACGCAGGAATTTGTTTGCGGCAGCGGTAGTACAAACGTAGTAAGGTTTTCCCTCATCACGCTTTTTAGCATAGAACTGGTAAACTGCTTCGTTTTCGGGTTTGCGCTTAACGTAAGCAGAAACCACTTGAAAGAGAGCCTTTCGCAGCTGCGGAGAACCACGCTTGGAAGTTGCAACACTGGAAAGCTGCATCTTACCTGAACCAACAACACCGGGGTCTACGCCTGCAAAGGCCACAATAGAACTACGGTGTGGGAAACGGCGAA
>OLQY01001052.1_pt1 | contig 26219 bp, 20 predicted proteins | sample 1672851 | NCBI WGS metagenome assembly OLQY01 (sample SAMEA3136730, study PRJEB25190) | human gut metagenome | reverse complement strand
TTTAAATCATCTTCAAAGACTTTATTTATCAACTCATATGTATCAAAAAACTTCTCGCAATTCGAATCTGTCATTGCTGAATTTTCTTGCTTTTCATAATTATATAAACTTCTATTATTTATTGTTAAAACATTGGCTTTTTTCAAAACTTCGTAAACAAAATACATATCCTCTGCATTTCTTTTTCCTACTATAAATCTTGTATCCCCTATTAAATCTTTTTTATATAATTTTCCCCATACACTCCATCCAATATCATTTGTAGAAAAAAATTTTTTCAAAATTTCTTTATTATTTAGTATAACTTCTGTCTCTTTACTACATACTTCTAAGAAATGTTTATTGCTCTCCCACTCCTTATAACCACATATTGATATATCCGCATTCGTTTTTCTACAATCACTTACAAGAACACTAATTAATTTTGAATCTATCGTATCATCTGCATCTACAAAAGTAATAAATTCCCCTTGAGCCCATTCTATTCCCTTATTACGTGCACTACTTACTCCTGCATTTTTTTGATGAATTACATAAATTTTTTCTTCGTTTTTAAAATCATCACATATGGTCGCTGTTTCATTATCTGACCCATCATCAACAATTATTATTTCAATATTTTTATACTCACTATTCAATATACTGTTGATACACCTTTTTATTATCATTCCAGTATTATATACTGGAATGATAATGCTTACTAAGCCATCCATTTTAAACCCTCTTAATTTTTCTATATATTCTGAACACAATATTGTACATCGTTGTATTCATCAAAAATAATTGAAACTGAATTTTTTTGCTTCTCCTCATAAAATCTGCATCATCAATATATTTCCTATTCTCTCTAACTGCTTTTTTAAAATCCACTATATTTTCTTTTGAACATTTTACTCCATTTTTCAAATAAAAATCATATACTGTTAAATTTGCAGACGCATATGCTGTATGCGAAATTATTTTTAATTTTGGATATCTCTGATCTAAATACTCCATCTGAGCTTTTGCCGCTTCAATAAAATCATGATTTATCTTTTTGTTTCTAGAAATACTACTCGTTCTTTGCAAATAATTATATAAAGGTTCCGAAATATATGCTACTCTATGCGCTAAATCAATTAATTTAAACATCACAAAATAATCTTCGCTTAATTTCCCCTCTGGGAAACGTATAGTCTCAAACAATTCTCTATTATATATTTTCGCCCAAGCAGACATATCAAACAATTCAAATGTATTCATTTCTTTGATTGCCTCTTCAAATTCGAAGACTCTATCTATATCCTTAGGTGTTTTACAAATAATATGTCCATCCTCAAAAACATAGTTACGACTGCAAGCAGCCATTTTACAATTATATTTTTTTAAACATATATATAACTTTCTAATCAACTCATTTTCAATCGTATCGTCACTATCTACAAAAACTAAATACTTACCTCTGGCAACATCAATTCCCGAGTTTCTTGCTTTTGATAACCCCCCATTTTGTTGATGAATTACTCTTATCCGATTATCAAGCATCGCAAATTTATCACAAAGTTCTGGACATCGGTCTGGAGAACCATCATCAACTAAAATTATTTCTAAGTTATCATATGTTTGATTCAAAATACTATTTACACAATTCTCAAGATATTTTTCTACATTGTAAATTGGCACAATTACACTTATTAATTCGTTAGCTTTCACTTTTTTCATCCTTTTTATCATATTACAATTTTAGAACCATAATTTTATTAAATAAAGAAGATTCTTCTCTCTAAAAATATTAATACTATAAACAAATATTTATCTTTTTTCTAATGCAGGTATTCCAACTAAAATTTGATTTTCTTTATTGGTAGAGTGAACAACCACAGCTCCTGCTCCTATTACTGTGCCATTATTAATCTTTATATTTCCTATCGCTGATGCACCGAAACCAAATTCAACATTTTCTCCAACAATAGGAGCATTTACATTATTCCCCGAATTTCCAATGCAATTATTTCCATGAAACTTTGCATAATCTCCTATTTTTGCAGTACCATTTATTATTATTTCCCCATGATGATATATTAAAAGTCCTTTTCCAATTTCAGCACTAGCAGGAATATAAAATCCCAATTTATTTCCTATTCTATTTTTTCTATACGTAAAAAGCACATATAGAAAAAGATTCATAAATTTTTTATTTTTTTCTTTCATGCAGTAATAATATTGTGTTTTTCTCAATAAAACAATATATTTTCGTATCTCATATATATGATCTCTTGTTAATTTTAAAAACAGAGAGGATTTAAAATTATTTTTAATATATTCATCAAACACCCTTTTATCTTCATCCAAAAAAATCTTAAGCATTTTTTTTGTTTCTATCATTTCCTGAATCTCCCGAATCACTTCCAATAACTACACTACACTCTTACTTATATAACTCTAACGTTCTCTTCACAACATCATCCCAATTATATTTCTCGCAAATATAATCTGCTGCTTCGTCCTTATATTTCTGTACCTGCTTCACATCATCACAAGCTTTTTGAAGCTTGCTCTGTAAATCAGCAACATCACTTTTCTTAAATACAATTGCTTTATCTTCTACCACTGATGCACATTCATCTATATCAGATACCAGACAACAGTTACCGTAGCTCATTGCTTCTAATAAACTAAGCGGCATTCCCTCTAAGTCGCTTGGAAGGCTATAGATGTAAGCATTACCGTATAATTCATCTAATAACTGTCCCTGAACAAATCCGGTAAAGATGATTCTGTCATCGTCTTTTGCCATCTCTTTTAACTGGCTGGCAAATTCATCGGTATCGGAGCTGCCTCCTGCAATGACTAACTTTTTGTCTGTGTTTACTTTTTTAAATGCTTCAATCAGATAGGCGATTCCTTTTTCTGGAACGAGTCTTCCCAAGAACAGGATATAATCATCTTTTTCCAGTCCAAATTTTTCTTTAATAAGTTCTGGTCTTCTTATAATAGGACGATTTACTCCATTTGGAATGAATTTTGTTTCTCGTCCGTAAGTTTCTTTAAAGTAATCTTGAACGCCTTTACTAAGAACAATAATTTCGTCAGCAAATTTTACTGCACATTTTTCTCCCATCATAATATATGTACTGGCTAACTTGCCCCACTTTGCTCTCTGATGGTCAAGTCCATGTACTGTAGCGATACAACGTTTTCCAAACAATTTTGGTAACCACAACATTGCACAAGGACCTTCCGCATGAAAATGAACTACATCATACTTTCCAAATGCTGCACAAATAGCTCCAGATACTGAGGCAGTCATTGCAGCCAGTCCTTTTTTATCAAGGGTAAGAACCGATTTTAATCTTACTCCCTTATACGCTTTTCTCTTTCCGCCATCGAAATCTTTACCACTCACATGATGACCACTTCGGTTATAACAAGTTACTTTATGACCAAGTGTAACCATTCTTGTTGCTAATTCTTCCACAACAATCTCTATTCCACCTTCACGAGAAGGAATTCTTTTATGCCCAAGCATAGCTATACTTAAACTTTTTTTATTTTTTAAGTTCTTTTTCATTGCCTTCCCTCTACTCCCTACATCGATCCTTCTTTTTTGAATACCACCTGTACCGTCTTAAATAGAATCTTAATGTCAAGTCCCATTGTCCATTCGCTTATGTACTGTTTGTCGAGTTTTACGACTTCTTCAAAGTCTGTGATATTGCTTCGTCCGCTTACCTGCCACATTCCGGTAAGTCCCGGCTTGGTTGCGAGGCGGGCGCGGTGATGAAGTTCGTATTTATCCCATTCGTCTACTGTTGGCGGGCGGGTACCGACTAAGGACATATCGCCTTTCAGTACATTAAGGAACTGCGGGAATTCATCCAGGCTCCAGTCACGGATGAAGTTTCCGACACCTTTTTTAATTGTGCCGTCCGGGAGCTTCTTGCTGCCGATGATTCGAGGGTCAAAGTCAAGCTTGAACATCATGCCATCCTGTACACGGTTTTCCTTCATGAGTTCGGCTTTGCGTTCTTCGGCATCCATGTACATACTTCGGAACTTATACATCTGGAACATCTTTCCGTTCTTTCCGACACGGGTCTGCTTGAAGAAGATTGGTCCCGGTGACTGGATGTAGATGGCCGGTCCTACAAAGATGCAGAGGATTCCGGTGATAATGCAGCCTGCAAGTCCTCCTGCAATGTCCATCATTCTCTTTAAGATGATCTGGCGGCGGCTTACGCTGTTAATACTTGTTGTAAGTACAGTGTATGTTCCAAGATGTTCTACGAACTGTTTCTTGCCGAGTAAGTTCTGGGACTTGGCAAGCTTCATATGTACGACAACACCCATCTCGATGAATTTATCAAGAAGTTCTGCCGGATATGGCTCGCTTTCCGGGATGTTGATAAATACTTCGTCCACCCATTCGCGGCATACATATTCAACCAAGTCGTCTTCATCGGCTACAACTGTTACACCGTCGATGACGCGGCCTTTTGCCTTTTTATCCAGGATACATACTCCTGTAACGAAGTAATCGCCGTAATTCTTATTTTTAATGTTGTCTATAACGGTATCAACGATATCTGATACGGTTACGATAAGGAGAGAACGCTTTTCGGCTCCGCCAAAGTATTTGCGGAGGCAATTCTTCCAAAGACAGCGCAGGACGTAACTGAGTAATAAATACAGCGCTGCTGTATACCCAAGTACAAGTCTTGAATAATTCTCTGCTTCCTTAAATGTAAATAAATAAAATACGGAACATAAGGTGATGAGACAGGTCTGTTTGACCGTCATAACAAATTCCTGATAGAATCCACGTTTCAGTACATTCTTCAGGGAATCAAAGAAAAAAATTACCACGATATCCATGAGTGCGAGGCTCCACATCATATCACGGTATAAAGAATTCGCCAGTACATCAAGCGACCCATGTCGCATATTGAATGCAAGCGTAAAAGAGATCCATAGACATACTACGTCTAAAATCATAAAATCCAGGTGCTTTAGCCAGCCCTGTACACTTTTCTTATACATATACTTTCCCCAATCCTGTTTCTTGTGCTGATTATCAAATGAAGTAAAAGAATTTCCATCCCCGCGAAATCCAGTCTTTCTCCTTTATCTGATAATCGTTTTTTTCATACTTCTTCTGCAAGTAATAATTTGGATAGAATTCCTATCCTGAATGTAAATTAAAATATTCCGGAGCGCTGTAACTTTTTCTTATTAAAAATCAAAAAGTATACAGCTCTTCATAATGAATAAAGTATACCATATATTTCATTTTTGTTATATTCCTAAATATGCCTAATTTCGACGTTTTAATCTAGTTATTTTTAGTAAAGTCAGACTATATTTTCAATTTTCCACCAAAAGTTTACTTCATTTTGTTGCTTTGTTATCAGTTTTTTACTATTTTGTATACAGAAAATGGAATGGGTAGGGGATTGGAAATATTTTTTGGAAATTTTCCTTAGAAATATTGAAAGTATCGTTTTCAACGATAACATTCCTATAGTGGACTGTCCCATTGATTTTTAAGTTACAGTCCACATGTATTTGCAAAATACTTTCTGTAAAATAAAATAAAGGAGAATGCTTAACTGCATTCTCCTCTTCTACAATTTATAATTATTATATTACTTATCTCCCATTATACTGATAACTAATGCCCTTCACAACATATCCTGCCGCTGTCTTTTTAAGCTTCAGTGTTGTTGTTCCAATATTGGTTCTGCCTTTCTCTCCGTAGATTCCATATCTGTTCTGTGTCGTTACTGTGTAGGTATTCTTACCAGTACGTACAACCTTTTTAATCTTATAATCTGGAATCATATCTCCGAAGTCTCCGCCACAGTACATGTATGGATCTTTATAGAACTTACTGTCGGAGCTACATACGAACATTGCCTGATTCTTATTTTTCTTGCTGTTCTTAATCTTGCTGACAGAAGCGCTCTTACCAAAAAGCTTCTTAGTCTCGGAACGAAGCTCCTTCGCTGTATAGCTGTAGTCACCCTTGTAATTATATCTTACAAATACGGCGATGGATAACTTCTGATTATCGTTAAGCTTCATCTTTACTGGCTTGGTAGTGGACCATACGCTTATGTTCATCGCTGTCGTATATGCTGTCATCTTCTTACTGATATCCTTTATCTGACGATTCCCTGCCATCTGTCTGGTCACATCTGCTGATGCTGCCTTTGCATGTACTGGAGCAAATGGAATAAGTGTTACTGTCATGAGTAATGTGGCTAAAATTGTACTTAATCTTTTCTTCATAGGGAATCCCTCCTGCCTTTTGAACTTGGAATGTGGTGTAGATAATACGCTATTTAAATGCTTTTTTAATGTGCTTTAAATGCTATCTTCTGTACTACATTTCTTATAATTTTATTATAATATTTTTGCTGTGGAAGTACCATAACAGAAGTGTTATTTTTCTTTACAGGTGGGATAAGAATGTATAACAAAAGTGTTACAAAAATAGAAATTTGCCGCAGGCAAAGGAGACGCCCTCTTTTGATAAATTCTCTCTGGGGGTTCGTCTGTTTACTCACCCCGGCAAATTCCAATTTTTAATAGTAGAATTCCCATAAGGATGTTATAATACAAATGATATCTTTTAAGAAGGGACGGTGATATAATGGGTATCTTTTTAAACAGTACTGCACCATTTGAAGCATATAAGATAACAGCCCTGGATAAATACTTTGTAGATAAAACGATGTTAATAGAAGAATTGATTCCATCAATAGGAAGAGAACAAAGATTTTTGTGTATCACAAGACCCCGTCGATTCGGAAAGACCGTAATGGCAAATATGGTAGCGTCATATTTTGGCAAGGCAATAGATAGTAGTTTTGTATTTGAACATCTTGCGATAGCAAAAAGCCCGGTATATGAAGAATATATAAATAAATATGATGTTATCTATATTGATTTCAGCAGGCTTCCAGAGAATTGCCAAACTTATGAAGAATATATTAATAGAATCAAAACAGGAATAAAAGAAGATTTGCTTGAAGAATTTCCCGAATTAGAATTGAAAGAAGAAATGTCACTTTGGGATATCCTGGCAAAAATTTTTCAAAAAACAAATCGTAAATTTATGTTTATAATGGATGAATGGGATGCAGTATTTCATATGCCATTTATTTCCCAAAAAGAAAGACAAGAATACCTGCTTTTTCTTAAAAACTTACTGAAAGATCAGGTATATGTAGAACTTGCTTATATGACCGGAATACTTCCAATAGCCAAATACTCTGCCGCTTCAGAGTTAAATATGTTTGTGGAATATAACATGGCAACAAGAGAACGGTTTAGCTCTTATTTTGGATTTTCAGAAGAGGAGGTAGATAAACTGTTTCAAATTTATAGTGAAACCACAATTCGACCACGAATTACAAGACATGATTTAAAAATCTGGTATGATGGATATTGTACGGCATCGGGTGAACAGCTTTATAATCCCCGTTCAATTATCTGTGCTTTATCAGATAACCAGCTAGGCAGTTACTGGACAGGTTCTGGTCCCTATGATGAAATATTTTATTATATCAAAGGGAATATTGATGAAGTCAGAGAAGACTTTATTCTTATGATTTCCGGCGAACATATAGAGGCGAAAGTACAAGAGTATGCGGCCACCGCAGAAGAATTAACAACAAAAAACCAGATATACTCTGCAATGGTCATATACGGGTTACTTACTTATGAAGATGGAGAAGTCTTTATTCCAAACAGAGAGCTGATGTACAAATATAATGAACTCCTTTTAACAAATGAAAGTTTGGGATATGTATATCGATTAGCAAAAGAATCTGAAAGAATGCTAAAGGCAACACTAGATGGAGATACACAAACAATGGCAGAAATTTTGGAGTATGCTCATAATACAGAATCTCCTATTCTATCTTATAATAATGAAATAGAATTATCTGCCATAGTTAATCTTGTATATCTGGCAGCAAGAGACAAATACCGTGTTGAGAGAGAAGATAAATAAGCAAAAAAGCCCCCTCCTCTGCTTTCGCAAAGGAGGGGGCTGTCCGTTTTGCCTCTCTCTACTGGTTCTTGGTTTTTTAAGGCATATCTTTATCTCTTGTATACTACCACAGGGAACTCCCGTTGAAGTAGCTGGGTTAGAAGATTACTCTTCTGTCAGCTTAAATCCGGCAATTCTAGCAAGCTCGCGGATAGAATCTCTGGATACCTTCTTACCTCTGTATTCAATGAGGTCTTCACACTGTCCTGTAAAGATATCACTAGGGTTATACTTCTTAATGATGATCTTATCTTCTTCTGTGAAGATTTCTAAAGGCTCTCTCTCACCAATATCGAAACTTTTACGAAGTTCCATAGGTAATGTGATTCTTCCTAATGAATCAAGCTTTCTAACTATTCCTGTACTCTGCATAACGTACTCCTCTCTGGTGCTATAATATTCTCTCTTATGATGTGCACCCGTGCAATGTCCTCTGGGTTGATTGTAGTATATCATAAAGCAGCTAGTCTGTCAACCAAAAAATAGATAATCTTTTTTAAAATGTTAAATGTTTTAGAAACTGTTGTTTTGAAATTGTTATGACAGTTTGCCGTTTTATTTTCATTCTAGTATAAATATGGGAAGTTTTGTGCTTTCTTCTATAAAAAATTGTTATTTGATTCGGGTTGTCTCATTATCTCCCGTGTAAAATAACAACTTTTTACTTTAATTTGAGTAAGTACTGTCCATAGTTGGTCATCTTGAGGCTCTCGCCAATCTCATGAACCTTATCTAAAGATACGAATCCTTCTTTCCATGCAAGTTCTTCTAAGCAGCCTACATAGCATCCTGACTTCTGAAGTGCCTTAACAATCTCGGCTGCCTCTAACATACTGTCTGCTGTTCCGGCATCCATCCATGTAAGTCCTCTGTCAAATGGAATTACCTTTAACTGGCCTCTGCTTAAATACTCTAAGTTAACATCTGTAATCTCGTACTCACCTCTTGCGGATGGTTTAAGATTCTTAGCAATGTCAATTACCTGATTATCATAGAAGTATAATCCTGGTACGATGTAATTAGACTTTGGATTCTTTGGCTTCTCTTCGATGGATACAGCCTGTCCGTTCTCATCAAATTCTACAACACCAAATGGTCTTGGGTCATCTACATAATAACCAAATACCTTTGCGCCGTGGTCATCCTTGATGGCTTCTTTCATGATCTCATCAAGATTATGGCACTGGAAAATGTTATCTCCTAATACGAGACATACAGAATCATCTCCAATGAAGTCTTCTCCGATGATAAGTGCATCTGCGATTCCCCGCGCAACTTTCTGTACTGCAAACTCGATATGAAGTCCTAATTCACTTCCATCTCCGAGAAGGTTCTGGAACTCTCTTTCTTCCCCTGGTGGAATAATTACAAGAATGTCCCTGATTCCTGCCTGAAGTAAAGTGGCAATTGGATAATAAATTAACGGTTTGTCATATACTGGTAATAACGGTTTACAAACTGGCTTTGTCATAGGGTACAGTCTCGTACCTCTTCCAGCCGCTAATACTATTCCTTTCATAAAAATAAGTCCTCCTTAGTAACTTTGAATCCCTATGTTACTCATAATGTCTCAACTATGCTGTCAACATTCTTACATGATGCTGTCTTTAGATTCATGCTTATTAATGCTTTTATTTTAACAAACTACCATGATTCCAATATTTTATATTATTTTCCATGAGCTGTCAAACTTTTTTTGCAATTTAGTTAAATATTTATATAGTTTGTCTTTATTTTCCTGCAAATGCGCTCTGTACTGCAGCCATCGACAGTATTTAGGAACGTTTCGCGGAACTTCTTAAGGTCTGCCTGTTCATTTGCCGATACAATATTCTGAAGCATGGCAGCAGATTCCTCGCATAATGCCTCAAAATCCGTGACAACGGGACCTGGTGTAAACTGCGAATAATCAAAGTAAAAGTCTCTGCTGTCCATGTATTCTTTCTCATCAAATGCATAGAAAAGCATTGGTAATTCAAGGATCGCTGCCTCAAATACGCTGGAACTGTAGTCTGTGATAAGAAGGTTGCTGATCAGCATGAGGTCATTGATATGTTCTTCCCCGCTCAAATCAAGTACTCTGTCCTGCCATTGTGCATCCACAGTAAACTTTTGCTTTACAAATGGATGATTCTTTAAAATAAGTACCGTGTCTTCTGGCTGCCTTTCCATAAAGTGATTCACATCAAATGCTTCCAATGGATAATATGCATCTTTATTCCCATCTCCGCGGAATGTCGGTGCAAACAAGATTACCCTGTTCTCCTTTAATATAGGATATTTCCCGTAGAGTTCCTCGCGCTTTTTCTCCTCATAATCCCAGTCAAAAAGCAGATCTGTACGCGGTACTCCCAGCGCCTGTACCTTACTTCCTGAAATGCCAAATGCTTCTGCATAAATATCTCTCACCGTATCGCTGCTGACTGGTACGAGGTCATAATTCCTGTGATTCATCGATGTCTGAGGCGCACCGCCCTGTTTACCCATACGGGTAAGGCCAAACGTCTTAAAAGCTCCGCAGGCATGCCACAACTGCACAATCTTTGTCTCGCTGCGTTTCTGAATGCTATGAAGCTGCGGATAGAAATCTTCTAAAATGATAACTGCAGATGTAGCGCATTTGAACGCACAATCCCGAAGTTCCTTCTTGCGAAGCTGATCAACTGTCTTTGTATTGATAAATGTCGTAATCTCTACCTCGGGTTCATTCTCCTCAAACCACTTCTTCACAAGCATAAGATTCCCATTCTTCTCTGGCTCTCTCTCTGAAAGGAAAAGAATCTGACTCGGATTTACCTTATTCTTCGCTATATATTTGCGGTATCTGGCTGCAAAATAGTCAGTATTTTGCTGACGGGCACTATAATTATAACCACTAATTCTATATACGGTATCATTCGCCCGCTTCGCTGCCTTTATAAAATTCTTGTCTTCCTTAAAATAATCTCTGACCAGTAAAAATGGCAGTCCAAGAGAGCAAAGTCCAAACTTGAACAGATTCCTCTTGCGGACAATTTCCGCTCTGGCAAATAGTTCCTTTTGCACTGGAAATGGCTGGTCATCTAAGCAAATCTCTTCCGCTCCACACCAAAGCGTAAAAATAACATTCACCTTATGGCGTGGCGGACTGTAAAATACATATGGCAGCAGTATCTCTGCATCTGCGCGAATCTGGTCACCAACTTCTCCTTCTTCTATTACTACTTCCATCGGAAAACGACGTTCTACCTGTCTCTGGGTAAATACAGCCTGCACGCGGATGCGCTTTCCCTGCATCTCGTCCGGCATCTTTGCGCGAAATCCAAGCTTCATCGTCTTCTGTGTTATATTAACTGTAATTCTGTAATTAATCTTTCTCATAATTCTTTGTCCATTATTTTAAATTATCACAACTTATTTGTTCATTAGCTTAGAGTGTGTTTGAAAAATCATTCCTACAACCTGCACGCCTCAATTTACAGATTATTTTTCCAAAGTTCCCTGCATATAGTTGTCCATCCAGCTTAAATCAATCTTTTTCTCCCACTGCCTTCTTGCGATATCCTGCTTCAGTGTGAGCGCCAGATTCTGTGACTTCTTCGCAGACTGTCCCTGGCTCACTGTATCTGCAGCACTTCCTGCAAGTGCTGTACTTCCACTCTGGCTACCTGCTTTCTTATTACTCGCATCTGTGTTCACCACAATAACCTGGCTATTCTGGCTCACTGGCGAAAGTACAGAACTTCCCGCATTAGAAGTGCCTGCCAATGCGGTTCCTTTACCTGCTCCGATTGTATCTAAAAGGCTCTTACCAGTTGACATCTTAAGAATAGATACTACCTTTTTCATAGAAACATCTGCCTTCTCTTCCTGGAGTACTTCTGGAAGATTTCCCTTTACTTTCATGTAGGAAACATCAGCAAAATCTTCTGCCATATCTTCTTCTGTATAATCCTTAATCGCCTGTTTCTCCTGAAGCGCAGACTTACTCTCCTTATCATAGGACATAATCCAGAATGGACCGCCTGCACTGGCACCTTTTGACTGTGCGATTACATCTGACAGTCTGTACTTGTAAGCGGAACGCGCCCTGCTTCCGACATCGGCTACTGTTACGCAATCGTTCTTATCAATTGCTACCAGTACCATAAAATGCCCGCCTCGGGTAAAATATCCAGGTCCCATAAGGCACACTACTGGCTTGCCTTCTTTTAATGCCTTTTTAATCGCATTATAATCGGTTCCTGCTCCCTGACACTTCAGTCCATAAGCCGCTGCCATCGCAGGAATCATCTCATGTGCAGAACCTGCTCTTGAGTAAAAGCCATGCTGATAGCCCCAGATGGCTGTATCCAATGGAGTTACCCACTTACCTGTAAGAGATGTGATTACTACTGCCATGGAAGTCGGACCACATCCAGCCTTAGCGATACAGTAGCCATTCTGATTCCAGGCACTATCTGTCTGATTAAAATATACATATCCCGCAATGTATTCCTTATTATTCTTCATAGCCAGACGGGTATCATTATAAATCTTCGGGATAAATGTACTCGTTTTATCGCTTCCGTCCGGTGCGTCTTCCTCTGCTAACTGATCCGTAATCTTCTTAATCGCCTTTGTACGAATCTCTGCATCTTCTCTTGAGGAAATGTCCTTCTTCGCCTTCTTCTGAGTTGTTCCTTCTTCGTTACTATGAGAGGAATTTCCGGATGTATCTGATGTAGAAGAATCGGTATCTTCTGCCTGATCTGTATTACCAGATGTACCAGACGTATTCCTCTTTGTACCTTCTGTTGTATGTTCTGTCTGCGAATGCTCTTTATTACCGCTGCTTGTATCCCTTTCGGAAGAAGTCTGGCTCTCCTGACTTTCCGTTGCTGTCGTACTCTCTTCTTTCTTCTCTGTTGTCACTTCTGTCGTGCTCTCGCCTTCTTCAGAATTATCTCCTGCTATCTTGCTCTGCACAGCCTTCTCCTCTGCTGCATAAACACTTACAGGTTCTACCCCTGACTGAAAAAAGCATTCCGGACCTGTAAATGTCATGACTGCACTTAACCCCACTGCCAGTACTGCCCGTCCAAAGTTGTTCATTAATCCTAAACCTTCTTTCTTTTTGATGTAGATTTTTTCGTGACTTACTGATATAATAAATCAAATAACATATTTTTACAATAGTCTTTTGCATAGTTTTGCATATTTAAGAATTACTTCTGCACGATAGTAATTCCAGTCGCATTCTACTTATATTTTATTTGTATTTACTTGATACAAAGATTTTATAGATATTGGGACAATATTACATTTCAACTTGAAATGTAATTGGATAGCTGAATATTGACCACATATTATTAAAGATTATTTTCCATTTTATTCTGTTTGAAGGAGGAGCATTTATAATGGATAAAAAGTTTAATTTTCAGGAATTACAGGCGATTGTTGCCACACTTCGCGGAGAGAATGGCTGTCCGTGGGATAAGTCACAGACGCATGAATCTCTTAAGTTATATACATTAGAGGAAGCCTACGAGGTGAATCAGGCAGTAACTGACCTCACTAAGACTGGTGACTGCGCTAATTTAAAAGAAGAACTTGGTGACCTTTTATTTCAGGTACTTTTGCAGTCCCAGGTTGCTGAAGATAATGGCGAATTTGCTATCGAAGATGTTATCGATGGCATCGCCCGCAAGATGGTCCACCGTCACCCTCATGTATTTGCTGGCCGCCATTATGATAGTGTAGAACAGCAGCAGGCCGACTGGGAGAAGTTAAAATCTCAGGAAGAAGGACATAAACAGACCTCTTTAAAAGAAGAGATTGCCCTTGTTCCAGAAAGTTTCCCTGCCCTCATCCGCGGCCAGAAGATTGCGAAAAAGGCTGCCGCCGCTGGAATGTTTTCCACGGAGGATGAAGATGTCTTTAAAGACCTGCTAACTTCTGTTGTGAATTTACAGCTCGGCACCGCTGGGGAAGATCCAGAGAAAAAATTCAGCAGTGATGAGGAATTGTCAGAGAAGCTGGGGGAAGTTCTCTTTGCATTATGTCGGTTCTGTGCGAAGTATAAGGTTTCAGGGGAAATGGCATTGCTGAAGAAGCTGGAGGAATTCTGATTGCCGCAGGCAGGGGGAAACGCTCCTAACGGGAGAAGATACCCTTTTTGAATGACTCCAAAGTCATTTTCGCTCATACGAAGAATAATGCCTGCCCCGAGAAGATACCCTTTTTGAGTGGCTCCAAAGCCAGAAAAAAGCAGCTTAATTCATTAGCATTAGAAGGTGTTTAAATGCTAATGAATTAAGCTGCTTCTCCTGTCAGAGACACTCAAAAAATCTCATCTACTAAAATCGTGCAAAACTGGCTGTAATAATAGAGAAACTTATACATATCCTTTTCTCCCATTCGCTCTTTTACCCTCTCTAAGAGCTTACAGCATTTTTCAAATTCCTCGATAATAAGTTCTTTTCCAGTCTGGGTGAACTGTACCTTGACGTAGCGGTGATCTTCTTCGCTGCTTTTCATTTCCAGATATCCTTTACGCTCTAAATTATGGAGCATTCGGGATACAGCTGGCCTTGACAGCTTCATCGCATCCCCAATATCTGACGGAATGACAAATTCCTTTGCCAGTAACAGGTGGCGCAGGGTGAGTAACATTGTCAGTTCTCCTGATGGAATGTTACACATTTGCTGAAACTGTACATTGGCCTTTCGCATTTGGATGATTAGTTGCTGGTAGTCCTCTAAAGTCACTTTTTGTTCTGCTGACGGCTCGCCTTCTGGCCAGTCAGAACTCCCTGTGTCTTTCGCTTTCATATTTTTGTTATTTTCCTCCCAAAAATAGCTTTATTTTAAAATTCTCTTTACTATTCCACGATAATTCTATCCTTCATTGGAACATATTCCTTATCCATAGCCACACTCTGGTATGCTGGACGGATAATCTTATCGCAGTTCATTAACTCTTCTAAACGGTGTGCGCTCCAGCCGACCATACGTGCCACGGCAAACATCGGGGTGAATAACTGGTCTGGCAGCCCTAAGATCCGATACATGAATCCGCTGTAAAAGTCGATATTGGCACTTACACCTTTATAGATACGGCGTTTTTCCTGAATGGTTTCGACGGCGAGTTTTTCTACTCTGTCATAGAATTCAAATTCTTCATCGTAACCTTTTTCCCTCGCGAGTTTGTCAAGGAATCCCTTGAAGATTCTTGCTCTTGGATCGGAGATAGAATAAACGGCATGTCCCATTCCATAAATCAATCCGCTGTGATCAAAGGCTTCCTTATTGAGAAGCTTCAGCAAGTAATTTTTAATCTCGTCTTCGTCTTTCCAATCTTTCACTTCCTGCTTCATCTCATCAAACATATGAACAACTTTGATATTTGCTCCACCGTGTTTTGGCCCTTTGAGTGAGCCAAGAGATGCTGCCATAGCGGAGTAAGTATCTGTTCCAGAGGAAGTTACTACATGATTGGTAAATGTCGAGTTGTTACCACCGCCGTGATCCATGTGAAGTACGAGGGCAATATCTAAAACTCTTGCTTCAAGTGGTGTATACTTTTTATTTGGGCGGAGCATACGCAAAATATTCTCCGCCGTGGAAAGTTCCTGCTTCGGAGAATGAATGTAAAAACTCTTGCCTTCTACATAATGATTATATGCCTGATAACCATAAACTGCGAGTAACGGCACAGTACTTGTAAGCTGTAAGCACTGGCGCAGTACGTTCGGTATGGAAATGTCATCTGCCATATCGTCATAACCGTATAATGTCAGTACGCCTCGCTGCAGTGTATTCATCATGTCCTTACCTGGTGCTTTCATAATAACGTCTCGCACAAAGTTCGTCGGCAATGTACGATAACTTCCAAGAAGATTCTGGAATTCCTGTAATTCCTGCTTCTGTGGCAAACGTCCAAAAATAAGCAGATAGGCCACTTCTTCATAGCCAAATCTCTGCTCTGCTACAAATCCGTCTACTAAATCGTGAATGTCGTAGCCGCGATAGCGCAGCTCTCCATCGCAGGGAACCATCTTTCCATCAACTTCTTTGGAAGAGGTGATGGTGGAAATATCCGTAAGTCCTGCCAGCACGCCTTTACCGTTCACATCACGGAGACCTCGCAGTACATGGTACTGGTCATACAGGCCTGAAGGAATCTGTCCGTGTTCCATAGAAAGTGCAGCGAGATCCTGCAGTTCCTGTGTCATCATTGAGTATTCATTCATTCTATCACCTATTCTTTCCTGGTTAACAATGTTAGTTAGCTTTGTTAATTATTATATAGAAAAAAATTTGTTTTGTCAAATTCATCACAGATGAAGTATACTAGAGCGTATTTGAAAAATGCTTTCCCCATAAATTGGAACATACACATTACTGGAGTGATTTCTCAAACACTCTTTATTTAACTACAATTTATTCTGACAAAATTTTACCCTGTTTATAAGTAGTTTACGCAAAAACCGTGTCTCTTACCACCAAAATTTTATGTAATGTGTACAAGTTTTTTCTGTTTTAAAATATTTGACTGTGCTATACTATAAATAACTGTATATACGCTGAAGAATATATGCACTAAAACGTATATATATTACATATTATAATCGGGGATAGTATGCACTTTTCCCGATTTTAATGCAACTTATAATTATTTAAATAAAAATATTTTTTAGAAAGGAGCGTATCATTTATGCAAATACAACGTCTCGTAGATCTGGAGGACTACGAATTTGATACATTGCTCGTCACATACAATCATAAAAATCGTCTGAGTATCGAGCTTGGAAAAGTTAGCGAGATTTTTGAAAGTCTTCAGGCCGATGGTCTCGTTGGAGGAAGCAAGGTATACGGTCTCCGAGGAAAGGATTTTTCTTATCAGGGACAGCCTTATTATAACCTGATTTTCATTGGTATTCCTGAGAAGGCAACTCCAAGAAGATTTCAGTTACAGTTCGGTCAGGCTATGAAGGAAACAAAGCGTTTCCACGGAAAGAACCTTCTTATGACCGCAATCGGAGAAGATGTTTCCTACTGGTTAAGTTCTGCTATGAAGGGACTTCTCCTCGCAGATTACTCTTTTGACAAATACATTTCTGATAAGCCAGAATCTCCAGAGCTGCATCTTGGAATTCTGACAGGAATTGATTCTGCATCCTTTAAAAAGGAAGAGCAGTACACAAGAATGATGGCAAAAGCCGTTACAACAGCCCGTGACCTGGTAAATGAACCAGCGAACGTGATGACTCCTGCAGCTCTCGCAGCTAAGGCAAAGGAAATCTGCGAAAAGAACAATATCAAATGCACAATTCTTGAAAAGCAGGATTGCGAAGCACTCGGCATGAATTCCTACCTGGCAGTTGCCCGTGGTTCTAAACAGTCCGCTAAGTTTATCGTTATGGAATATAACGGCCGTGTTACAGACGATGAAAAGATTGCTTTAATTGGAAAAGGTCTTTGCTTTGACTCCGGCGGATATAATTTAAAGCCTGGCAATGCCATGAAAGGCATGCATGGTGACATGGGCGGCGCAGCCGCAGTTATCGCTGCTATGGGTGCAATCGCAGAGGCGAAACTTGGCATTAACGTAACCGCAGTTATTCCTGCCTGTGAAAATATGATTTCCGGCAAGGCAATGAAACCGGGCGATATCGTTAAGTCTATGAATGGCAAATACATCGAAGTTGTTAACACTGATGCTGAAGGCCGTATGGCACTTGTTGATGCCATTACTTACGCAATCCGTGAATGTGGAGCTACAACATTAATTGACGTAGCAACTTTAACTGGAGCCTGTGTTGTTGCCCTCGGTGACCGCTACACTGGTGCTTTCAGTAACAGCGACGAACTTATGTCCAAGATTGTCCAGGCATCCATCCTTGCAGGAGAAAATATCTGGAGACTCCCAATGGGCGATGAAGAATATGATAATCTGAACGCATCTACTGTAGCAGATATCGCTAACTGTGGTAAAAAATGTGGTGCAACTGCCGCTGCAAGATTCTTAGGTGAATTCGTTGAGAAAAAACCTTGGGTACATCTTGATATTGCTGGAACATCGGAATCTGATGAAGATACTGAGATTTACTCTAAGGGTGGAACTGGCGCAGCAACAATGTTGCTGTATGAAGTAGTGAAATTGATGGAAAAACCATATAAGAGTTATTAAATCCTGATTTGCACAGCAAAGGAGACGCTTCCAAAGAGAGCCGATACCCTATATTTGTGACTTTAGTCGCTGCAGGTTGAATGTTCGCTTAAAGCGCTCGCATCCAACCTTTGCTCCCAGGCCACAAATATAGGGTATCGGCTCTCTTTGGGTACTGTTCGTTGGCTGTAGAAGCAAAATCAGAACTTATCTTAGAGGATTTGGGGATTCTCTAATAGGTTGTGGCTTCCCGTAAAATGAGATATTAAAGATTAACATTCAAACTATGGTTACAATATCTCAACAATTTTACGATAATAATCCGGATCATAAATAACTAATATCAAAATCTGTATGGTAATGTAGCTAAAAATTAGCATTTTCCTGTTAATTCAAAGGAATTACTAAGTTGCTCTAAGTGTCAATCCTTCTGAAAAATAATTTACCAGAGTTCCTGTTTCTTTTGTCCCCATCCCCCAATTTTTTTCAACTGATTTGTAGGAATGAAATACACAGAACCCTCCTCTCCTGTAATCTATAAAAATGCGCCTTAGAGCAAGTTCAAGTTGCGGATGAGCAACTTGGACGCAGGGAAACGAAGCATTTTTATAGATTACAGGAGAGGAGGGTTCGTCTGTTTATTTCTCTAACCCTACAAACCAGAATTTACTTGTTGTATTCTTCCTTTTGTACTATAATAGAAAAATGTAGTGTAAAATTATAGGAGGTTCAAATGAAAGCGAAATTAACAAAAGTTCTTTCCCTCGTTCTTGTAGTAATCATGGCCCTGAGTCTCATGACCGGCTGTTCTACATCAAGCAGTGGAAAAGGAACAAAAACACAGGATGGAAATAAAGTTTTATTCAGCTATGACGGAACAGATGTCACATTAAAAGAAGCATGGTTGTATGCTAAGATGCTTAGCGCACAGTATGAGCAGACTTACAGCAGTTACTATGGAAGTGACTTCTGGAGTATGTCCATGGGTAAAGACGATGATGGGAATGACCAGACATTTGAAGAGTATGTAAAAAAGCAAGTTATTTCCCAGATGAAACAGAACATCATCCTTATCAAAAAGGCAGATAAGTATGACTGTAAGTTAACTCATTCAGAAAAACAGCAGTGCAGTGATTCTGCACTTTCCTATTATCAGGATAAGACTGGTAAAAAGGTTATGAAAGAATGTGGTGCTACTCGTGAAGATGTAGAAAAAATCTATGAAGACAGTACACTTGCTTCTAAGGTTCAGAAGAAGATTGAAAGCAAAGAAAAAGTTACAGTAACAGACGATGAAGCAAGAAAGTCCACAATCTACAGAGTTGTATTTGCCACAACAAAGACAGGTGATAACGGCCAGACAACAGAAATGAGTAAAAAAGAGAAAAAGGCCGTGAAAGCAAAAGCAGAAAAAGCTCTCAAAGAAATCCAGAGCGGCAAGAAGACAATTAAGAAAGTTGCCAAAGAACAGAATTACTCCAACACAGATGAATCCTATGCAGCAGGCGAATCCGAAGAGGGAGAAGCTTTCGAAAAAGTAATGAAGAGCATGAAAGATGGCGATATTGCAGATAAAGTCTTAGAATGTGACAACGGATACGTTATCGCTAAACTTGTTGCTTACACAGATAAAGAAGAAACAGCAAGCAATAAGAAAACTTTAAAAGAAAAGAAACAGTCCGAAGCTTTCCAGAAGAAATATGACAACTGGACTAAGAAACTTGAGAAGAAATGGGACTATAATAAAGATGTAGACCAGAAACTCTGGGCACAGGTATCTTTAAAGAGTGCGGATTCCACAGCTACAGAGACATCAACAGAGACAACAGCAGCTTCCAGTGAAGCTTCTACAACAGAAGCCTCTAGTGAAGCTACAACAGCAGCTAAATCTAAATAGGAATTTGCCGCAGGCAAAGGAGACACCCTCTGTAAGATAAATAAAGCATATTTGTGACTTTAGTCGCTGCAGGTTGAATGTTCGCGTAAAAGCGCTCGCATCCAACCTTTGCTCCGAGGCCACAAATATGCTTTATTTATCTTACAGAGGGCTGTGTTTTGGCTGGGGATGGAATTGCTATTTATTGTTGGAGGGATTTGAGGACGCTCCAGAAGGTTATAGCTTTCGTTGTAACTTTTTTTGAAGGATTGACTCGAATTACTTCTATCTCTCCTGACTTCTTCCACTAATCTTTCCACTAATTTGCTCGGGTAGCCAAGAAACAAAAGTCCGAGAATCAAACCATCTATATTTGTGATTTGATTCTCAGACTTCGTCTGTTACTCACCCCGGCAAATTCCTATTTACATCATTGCCAGAAGTATTGTTCCTGCAGTAATAAGTACAACACCAAAAGCTGCTTTTTTAGTAAGCTTCTCATGAAATACGATGTAAGAAAATGCAATTGTTATAAGCATGCTTAATTTGTCAATCGGAACAACAACACTTGCCGGTCCTTCTTGTAATGCACGGTAATAGCATAGCCAGGAAGCTCCGGTTGCAAGTCCTGACAGACAGATAAAGAGTAGTTCTATTTTCTCGACAGTCCGTACTTTCTTTTGTTCTCCGGTCACAAAAACCATAAACCACGCCATGACAAGGACAACAGTTGTACGAATGGCTGTACCAAGATTAGAATCAACTCCTTCGATACCTGCCTTTCCAAGTATTGCGGTAAGACTGGCAAATACTGCGGAAAAGACTGCGTAAATAAACCAGCTTCCATCGGAACTTTTCTCCTGATTTGCCATTCCTTTTCTTGTAATCATCAGCATTGTTCCAACACCGATCAAAACAATACCGACACCTTTTCCAAGGCTAAGCCCTTCCTGTAAAAAGATGAGTGCTAATAAAATTGTTAAAATCGTACTGGATTTATCAATCGGAACAACTTTATTAACATCTCCTTTTTGCAGAGCATGGAAATAGCACAACCATGAGGCTCCTGTGGCCAATCCAGATAATACAAGGAATAACAATGTACGACTACTAATATTACTGATGCCTGCCTCTGCACCTGTAACGAACACCATCAGCCACGCAAATATAAGAACAACTATTGTTCGGATTGCTGTGGCCACATTTGAGTTTGTCTTCCGAATTCCACACTTTGCAAGGATTGCTGTGATACCTGCAAAAAAGGAAGAACCTATCGCATAAAAAATTCACATAATATCCGCCTTCTTTTCGTAAAGAAAATTTACAGCATACGCATAGAAATCTATGGCACTTCTACATAAATTTTATATAATTTCCGCTATATTATTACATTTCATAAAGCCACTCATTATACATGCCCCTGCTGCTCCTGTTTGTCTAACGTCATTTATGTTTTCATTGGAAATTCCGCCAATAGCATACACCGGAATAGATACATTTTCACAAATATTTTGTAAAAATGTAAGACCTCTTCCCGGTAGTCCCTTTTTACAATCTGTAAGAAAGATATGCCCAGCAGTAATGTAAGTACATCCAAGTCTTTCTGCCTCTTTTGCCTCCTCTAAAGAGTGGCAGGAGGCACCAATTATTTCAAAATGATTTTTTTCTTGTGGAGTCATTTTCCGAAGAAGTGGCAGAGGCATATGGATTGCCTTTACATTAAGGGCCATTGCTGCTTTTGCAAAACTGTGGAGGATACATGGCACGCTATACTTCTCGCAAATATGCATTACTTTTTCTGCTAATATTGTATATGCTTCTTCTGATAAATCTTTTTCTCTTAATACTATCGCTTTGGGTTGCGCTGCTGCGATAATTTGGATTCTTTTTAAAAAGTCATCTTTACAAAGTTTCCGATTTGTAATACACAGGATATCTGATTTTTCCATTACAGAATTTTTTAATATAGAATTGAACTCTCCTCCTGTTGTATTTTTCTTTTCAAAGGTTTTACCTTGATAGTCTCTGTTTTGACAGCTTCTATTTTTTATAAGCTGTTGCTTCAGATCTTTGGTGGAATTTTGATTTCTTCGCTTACACATAAAGATAATCATTTAAGACTGGCTGCAGGCCTTCTTCCGAAATGTCTTCATACATTTTCTGGAAGCTTCTTCCGTCATTGATCTCAAATTGTTCATCACCCTGCTCGCCGTCTTCCTCCTTTCCAGTGTATTTGCTTTCGTGATCACCGATTCCAGTAGAGACACCAGCGGAAACTTTGGTGGCAGCGATTTTTACAATGCCGTTTCGGAAGATTTCGCTTTCTCTTGAGGAAACGGTAATGCCAACAAACGGAAGGAAGATGCGATAAGCACATAAGACCTGGCAAAGCTGTTTTTCACCAACGTCTAAAGGATTAATTTTATCGTTATTGATGATTGGGCGAAGTCTTGGACAGGACAGGGAAAGTTCTGCCTGTGGGTATTTTCTCTGTAAATAGTAAACATGAAGTGCGCTTGCTAACGCATCTTTTCTAAAATCAGATAATCCAAGAAGTGCAGAAAAACCCGCTCCTCTCATACCTGCCATAAGAGCACGTTCCTGTGCCTCAAAACGGTATGGCCATACTCGTTTATGGCCCATCAGATGCAAAGTTTCGTATTTATCGGAGTCATAGGTTTCCTGAAATACAGTGACATAATCTGCTCCGCATTCATGCAGATAACGATATTCGTTGGTATTTACCGGATAGATTTCAAGACCGACCATGCGGAAATACTTTCTTGCAAGTTTACATGCCTCACCAATGTATTTTACATCACTTTTTGCCCGGCTTTCTCCAGTAAGAATCAAGATTTCTTCCATACCAGAATCAGCAATTACTTTCATCTCATGGGCAATCTGTTCCATATTAAGCTGCATACGATTAATATGGTTATAACAGTTAAATCCACAGTACACGCAATAATTTTCACAATAGTTTGCAATATAAAGCGGTGTAAACAAATATACTGTATTTCCGAAATGCTTACTTGTCTCTATTTTCGCTTTCTGTGCCATCTGCTCTAAAAATGGTGCAGCCGCAGGAGATAATAACGCTTTAAAATCTTCGATAGAACAAGTTTCATGTTCTAATGCTGCTTTTACATCTTTTGCCGTGTATTTTTCATAATCATAAGAGTTCATCTGACTCATGACTTTTTCCATAACATCTGATGTAATCTGTTCCATTCCTGGCATATATTCCATATGACTTTTTCTTGAAGAAGGGTCTGTTTCCAAACGATGCTTTTTCTCCAGAGCTTCGGCTGATAAATATTCTGAATCAATTAAAAACTGATTTTCCATTTTGCTACCTCTTTTCCAGTAAATCTTTTCACATTTTTATAATTACTAAAATCCTAAAAAACCTTTTCTACAAAGCTGATTTTTCTATATTGCTACAAACTTGCCAGAGTGTGTTTAAAAATGTTTCCTGCAAGATGTTCACTACAATTTGATTTGCAGGAATGATTTTTCAAACACTCTCTGGTTTGCTATCCCATTGACTTTCAGATAAATAACACAGTTTGATGAAAAAACAGATAGGTTATTTGACTAAATATCAATGAGATAATTCACAAGTTATCATTTAATGCAAAAATCCTGTCAGTGGGTCAGAAGCCGATGCTCCTCTTGTAAGCACACGTCCAAGACCAGATAAATATGCCTTTCTTCCTGCCTCAATTGCCTGACGGAATGCCGCAGCCATCATTGGAAGATCACCGGCAGTTGCCAAAGCAGTATTCGCCATAATCGCAGCCGCTCCCATTTCCATCGCCTCACAAGCTTGTGATGGCTTACCAATACCGGCATCTACAATAATCGGAAGATCAATCTCATCAATTAAAATCTGGATAAATTCCTTTGTGGCAAGCCCTTTGTTAGAGCCAATTGGAGAAGCAAGCGGCATAACACAGGCTGCTCCCGCATTCACTAAATCTCTGGCAGCATTTAAATCTGGGTACATATATGGCATAACAACAAATCCTTCTTTTGCAAGAATTTCTGTTGCCTTAATCGTTTCCTGGTTATCTGGAAGAAGATACTTGCTGTCACGCATAATCTCTACCTTTACAAAGTTTCCACAGCCAAGTTCTCTTGCCAAACGTGCGATTCTTACCGCCTCCTGTGCATTTCTCGCTCCGGAAGTATTTGGTAAAAGAGTAACACCCTCTGGAATATAATCTAAAATATTTTCATGGTCTTTTGTGTTGGCTCTGCGCACTGCTAACGTAATAATTTGCGCACCAGCATCTCTTACAGCCGCTTCGATTAACTTCATGGAATACTTTCCAGAACCTAAAATAAAACGGGAATCAAACTCATGTCCACCAATCACTAATTTATCTTTTGTCTTCATAATAAAACGCCCTTCTTTCTCACATATTTCTCGCAGTTAAGTAATTACTTTGTAAAACCATAAACTTTCGACATAAATACATTTGCTATCATTTCATAAAAATGCATTACTGCCTTCTTATAAGCTTTTTGGCGGTATACACTTATTTGCTGCCGCCGCCCATGAAGCTTACGATTTCTACCTCATCACCATCTTTTAAAATTGTCTGTGCATACCGTTCTTTTGGAATAATCTCCAGATTATATTCCACAACAATATGTTTCACATTATAATTTTCCTGTTCCAGGTAATCTGAAACAGAAATTCCTGTTTTTTCACAATCCTGTCCATTGATTCTTACCACACTTTCACCTCCTGTAGACTAAGAAAAGAATTCTGCCTGAAGGGTTTTCACATAATAGGAGATTCAAAAGTGACTTCCGATTATATAAAATGAATTACATAAAAAAACAGGAAACCACCGATTCGGTAACTTCCCGTAAACTATACAAAACTTTTATGCTTCCCTACGTTGGCATTATCCAAATCAGGTTAATGGGTCGAAGGTCATACCTTCCTCTCAGCCTGTAATACAAGCTCCCCTGTTGTTCAATTGTATTTAATATACACTTATTGTCAGAAAAAAGCAAGATAAAATTACTACTTCATCACAATAAGCTCGTATTCTCTGCTTCCTAAGCCAATCTTTTCTGCATGTTCTAAGCATGTTTTATATTCAGATTCCGGTGTGGAATTTTCGAAATGATCGTGATGATCGCAAAAGCCTTCTTTATGCATATTTTCAGAAAGCTGGCTGTTTGGCAGTGGCTGCATCTTCAAACAGGCATCTACACAGGCCTGGTCTAATGCTAATGGATCAAAGGATGCAAACATACCGATATTCGGCAGGATTGGTGCATCATTCTCTGCATGGCAATCACAGTTTGGAGATACATCAACAACTAAAGAAATATGAAAGTTTGGTCTTCCATCTACTACTGCTTTCGTATATTCTGCCATTCTGCAGTTTAAGTCCTTTGTTGCTGCCCAGTTCTCAAATTCAATAGCATCAAAATTACAGGCACCGATACATCTTCCACAACCAACACAGTTAGCTCCATCAATGTGCATCTTCTTGGTCTCTTCATCAAAGAGCAGACCATTGTTGGCGCACTCTCTCATACAGCGGCGGCATCCTCGACACATATCTTCGTGAATCGTTGGCTGACCATTTGTATGCTGCTCTTTCTTACCAGCACGAGAACCGCATCCCATACCAATGTTCTTAATCGCACCACCAAATCCTGTCGTCTCATGCCCTTTAAAATGGCTTAAACTGATAAAAATATCTGCATCCATAATCGCACGGCCAATTTTGGCACTCTTTATGTATTCTCCACCTTCTACAGGTACTTCAATATCATCTGTCCCTTTTAATCCATCTCCAATCAATACATGACACCCCGTAGAAAATGGAGAAAACCCATTTTCATACGCTGTTTCTAAATGATCAAGTGCATTTTTTCTTCTTCCCACATACAGCGTATTACAGTCGGTTAAAAAAGGCATTCCTCCTAATTCTTTCACCACATCTGCAACAGCTTTTGCGTAATTCGGACGCAGATAAGATAAATTTCCCGGTTCACCAAAATGAATTTTAATCGCAGCCATTTTCTTATCAAAATCAATTGTTTCAATTCCTGCATGACGCATAAGTCTTTTTAGCTTTTCTAATAAATTCGTTCCAGAAAGTGCACGAAAATCACACCAGTAAACCTTTGCTTTTTCTTCC
>OLQY01001041.1_pt1 | contig 26424 bp, 26 predicted proteins | sample 1672851 | NCBI WGS metagenome assembly OLQY01 (sample SAMEA3136730, study PRJEB25190) | human gut metagenome | reverse complement strand
ATCATATTTCGTCTGTACCGTTTTTCTTTTCATAAACCGATAAAATCACGACTTGCGAGAGGACGCTTATATCTGCCCTCTCACATCCTATAAAAGCACCACAAAATCTGCTGCTCTATGGTAAGTTAAACTCCGGTTATTTATTCATAATCCTGCGGAATCCAGATTCCATCCTCGCTGTCAGGCTGGATCATTTTTACAAACCGCTCTGCGCCGTCCTCGATAAAAGTGATTTTTATATTGATACCTTCTTTCGAGCCGTCCTGCAACGCCTCCACTTGTACTTTGTTTTCGTTATCCAGCAGATTTAACAGATACTTTGCAGCCAATACCGGATCCTTTAGATTCTGATATAACATAGAACTGGAAAGCAGACTGTTCATAACCAATGCATCATACATGCCATTGACCGTGTAATCCATTGGCGTGCCATTAATTTGCGGATATGCCTCATCAAATTCCGTTCCTGATACAATATAATCCAGAAAACGGATATTCTCATCCGTCACTTTATAACTTCCATCTCTCTCCTCAAACGTAATATCTTCTTTCCACACCGTAACATGTGGATCAGATGTCCATGCATAGTACAAAATCTCTGCTGTGTTTTTTCCATCATAGGAGGTCGTGATCGTATACCCCTTCGAATTTTCATCCGACGTATCCCACATTGGCCACGGGCTTGACCATCCAAAGATGGTATCTCCTTCGTCGATCACAAGCAGCTGCTCCTTCATCATTTTTTTTCTTGCTCCATCCATGCACAAACTGTCAATCGCTGCTTCGTCCCTGTCACAAAATGCATCCGCCCAGGTTTGTAAGAAACTTTGTTGTTGTGCCCGAATCGCATCGGACTGCTTTTTTAATAAGGCATTTAGTTCTGATTCCTGATCAGCCAAAGAATCCTTCTCTGTGTTTAACGTTTGGTCAGTCAGACTGCTTTCTGATAATTCGGTTGCAATATTTTCTTCCACATTATCGTTCTTTTTCGGATTGGTAAGAAAAAGTGCTCCTATTATCACACAGAAAAGCAATGCTGCTGCAATCAGCCAGAAGGTCGGCTTTTTAAAATTCAGGATTCCTTTTACTCTCTGTTTCACACCCACTTCCCCAAATGCTAACGGGCAGACGGTGATCATTTTTCCCGGCACATGGAACGAAAGCAGGACAAGTGAATACTCTTTTTTCTGCTCTGCGCTCCAGTCCTTTATCACACGCTCATCGCATGCCATCTCAATGTCCCGGCAAAACAAAATGTACGCCAGCCAGCAGAACGGATTGAACCAATATACTGCAAACAGCACATAACCAAGTGGTTTCCACAGATAATCCAGCCGTCTGATATGCGCTTTTTCATGCGCCACAACATTTTTTATCTGAACTTCTTTTAACGATGATGGCAGATAGATCCGAGGATTTAACACTCCAAAAATAAATGGTGTCTGGATTCTGTCACAAATATAGATATTTCCTTCTATGCGGACGGATTCTCTCACTTTCCTGCGAATATGTACATAACTGACTGCTGCATATACGAGCAAAACCGCTACACCGCATAGCCAGATAGATGCAATCAGGTTCATCGGGTTTTGCGCCGTCTCCTGCTCCGGAACTGTGATACCCTCAAAATAATATTTTGCAAGATACCGGTTTGCCGTGTTGTCTAAAGCCGGCATTTCTGCCAGAACCTGCGATGTTACCGCACCTGCTTCAATGCTTACAACCTGTGCGTTTGGTGCGAGGCTAAATGTCGTCTCTAATTGAAACGGGCACAGCAGCCGGATTCCAACCAACGCCCACAAGATACAGTGAATCCACTTCGGCGATTTCCTCAGCAGACAGCGTGCCAGCACCACAACCACGATCAGCACACTGGCAGATATACTCATGTTCAACAATTTCAAAAAGAGTCCTGACATTTTCAGCCCTCCTTTCCAATAGCATCGATCATTTTCTTTATCTCGTCCACCTCTGATTTATTTAATTTTTTTCTCGTTGTGAACGCGGCAAGAAACGCCGGAAGGGAACCTCCAAAGTTGTCCTCCACAAATTTTTCACTCTGGGCAGCGTCGTATTCCTCTTTCGTCATCCGGGCGGAAACCATTCCTTTTTCGTTCTGAAAGATTCCCCGTTCGCACAGCCTCTTTAAAACCGTGTAAGTGGTCGACTTTTTCCAACCAAGCTTTTGCTCACATAATTTCACCAGCTCACCGGACGGAAGCGGTTCATTGCTCCATATGATTTCCGCAAACTGCGATTCTACTACCCCTAATCTTAATTCTTCCATTGTTACCTCCTCGGTCTAATACTTGTAGACTTGTTGTTTTTAGTCTACAGTCATTAGACCAATTTGTCAAGAAAAAATCCACAGATATGTGGAAATCCATTTCTTTTTTCCTCATATCTGTGGATAAATAAATTTTTATAAATTTGTTTCCTTCCAAAATCACTCCCACAAATCGCCCCAGATATCCGTGCACAACTTTGTACAATATTCTCTGGAAAAATTTGCGTCCTGTTCTATGATTGCATTTTTTCCTGCCATTTCATCTGTATAGTCTCTCAGAAAGTAAGTGGTAACTCCGCCATGCCCCTGTTCCACCTGTGTCACAAGTGCATTCACGCCATAGTCTGTAATAAAGCCCTCACCATTTTCATCCAGTCCGATTGTGACTTCCGCCATGCCACCGACCATGCGGTTAGCGATCCCATCTCCACTACTCGAAGTCCAGTTTACATAATTCCCAAGCGAATAGTAAACGAGTGTCTGGTTTCCGGTTGTCTCATCTGTCACCCACTCAACAGGCTCGATCACATGAGGATGCGTTCCTATCACCAGATCAACGCCATTTCTAACAAAAATCTCTGTCCATTTTTTCTGCATGCTGTCTGGCTGCAAACTGTATTCTGTTCCCCAATGCGGGCACACTACAACAAAATCCGCCTGTTCTCTGGCGGAGGCAATGTCACTTACGACTTTTTCCTCATCTAAAAGATTGACTGCATATGGCATATCCTGTGGCAACGCAATTCCGTTCAGACCATATGTATAATTTAATACTGCAATTTTTATTCCATTCTGCTCTAAAACGGTAACGATATCCTGCGCATCCTGACTTTTATTAATTCCAAGAATTTTTATGTCAGGATATTTTTTCTCCCAGTTTGAAAGGCAATTTGTAATTCCTTTTTTCCCCTGATCCATCGCATGATTTGTTCCATGCAAAATGACATCAAATCCGGTTTCTGCCAATGCATCCGCCACCTCGTAAGGTGCATTAAAGCTTGGATAACCAGATACTCCCAGTTCCTCTCCGCCAATGATAACTTCCTGGTTGACAATCGCAATGTCTGCCGCCTGCACCTCCTCTTTCACATTAGCAAAAAGACCGGAAAAATCATAAGAGCCATCCTCTGCCTGACAGCTTTCTTCCACCGGAGTGTGAAGCAGAACATCCCCAACCATGGCAAGTGTCACGGTCGGACCTGAATACACATCTGAGATTTCCGGCTCCTCGGTTGTAATATCCACAGCCTGTTCTGTCTCTGCCTGAATGTTATCCACGCTTTCTGTATTTTCGACTTCGTTATCCACGGAAGCTTCCTCTACATGGTTGAAACTGTAGATCATTTCCTGCCTGTCACACCCCGATAGCGTGAACATGGCAAGCAATATCATTGGTATCTTTTTCATTTTCACCTCCTACGAAAGCAACGCCTGATACACATCCCTCTTACTGATCCCACGGTCTTTTGCCACAAGTTTCATTGCCTCTTTCCGTGCAATGCCCTGGCTCTCATATACCTGCATATGTTCCTCTAATGTCATGGATTCCCAGTTTTTCTTCTCTTCCTCGGCAATCTCCTCAAAACTCTTTCCCTGCAAAACAAGGACATACTCGCCGCGTGGTTCGTTTTGCTCATAATAGCTGAGACTGTCACCTAACGTTGTCTGCATTTTTTCCTCATATCGCTTTGTAAGCTCCCTGCAGATTGTAAGCTTTCTGTCACTTCCAAGAACACTCTCCAGTTCCTCCAACGTTTTCACAAGATGGTGTGGCGCCTCATAGATAATGATGGTTCTTGTCTCATTTGCAAGCCCGTTTAAAACAAGCGCCCGCTCTTCTTTATCCCTCGGCAAAAATGCCTCAAACGCAAATCTTCTCGTTGGAAGTCCTGACATCGTAAGTGCTGTAATACAGGCTGCCGGTCCCGGAAGGGAAGTCACTTCGATTCCTTCTTCATAACAGATGCGCACGAGATCTTCCCCCGGATCAGAAATACCCGGCGTTCCTGCGTCCGTGATAAGTGCAATATTTTTCCCTTCGCGAAGCTTGTCCACCAATTGATATGCTTTGTCAATCTTATTAAATTCATGGTAGCTTGTCATAGGTGTTTTTATCTCAAAATGATTCAGCAGTTTGATGGAATTTCTCGTATCTTCTGCTGCGATCAGATCAACCTCTTTTAACGTGCGAAGTACCCGATAGGTAATATCCTCAAGGTTTCCAATCGGTGTTGCGCACAAATATAACTTTCCTGCCATCATTATTCTCTCTCCAATATCCTCCCGGAAGTATTTTTCAATTTATCTTTTTGCATAGATCAAAATGATAATGTTCTGAATATTTGTTACGAAGCAATATGAATGAAATGGTACAACTAACAAAAAACTAAATTATATCTGTCCGCTGCGCATCAGTCATTTTTCGCATGATTATAAAAAAAGCACACGTAAATATAATGCCTTTCATCATTGTGGTTGTTGTAAGTGCCCACCATATTCCCAGAATTCCTAGCACACCACTACTTAAAATAATTGCAAGCGGAATACGAAGCGATGTGAATACAATACTAATCACACTACACAGGCGAGTCCTGCCAAGTCCTGATAATGCACCTACTGTCATCAGCTCAACACATAAAAAAGCTTCGCTGTACCCGACAATGATCAAATAGTCAACTGCTGTTGCAATCGCTGTCTTCTCATGGAAAAACACGCTTGCGATCGGTACTGGAACAACTACAAACACAAGGGTGATCAAAATTCCCCATATACCAACGGTGCACAACGATGCACGATATCCCTTCTTCACACGTTCGGTTTTACCAGCACCATAGTTTTGACCGATAAAAGCGTTCATAGCTGCGCCAAATCCATCTGCCGTATTCCATGAGATTGATTCAATCTGACCACCCACACGCTGCGTAGCGATTGCCTCTGGACCAAAACCAGCTACCATGCGTGTCAATACCATAGAGATAAAACAATACACCATACCCTGAAGTGCAGTAGGAATACCTATTTTGCAGATTCCCTGCACATATTCCAACGGAATTTTTACAAACAAGCGAAGACCTTTCAACACATTTTCCTTCTTCTGTAATATAACTCCAAACAGCATAATCATTGTAACAATTACCTGTGCCAAAACAGTTGCCATCGCTGCGCCTGCCGCTCCAAATCTCTGAAATGGTCCCGGTCCAAGAATCAAAACAGGGTCCAGGATCATATTCGCCGCCAAACCAAAAAGATTTGCAATAAAAGGAGTTTTAGAATCTCCCTGAGCCGTATATATTCCCGTTAATGTGAATGATAAAAATGAAAAAACAATGAATCCGCATGCAATCTTAGTGTAATCCAACGCAGCACTCAATGTTTCCGCATCATCCAGCTTGAAAAATCCAACCAGCTGATTTGCAAATAGTGCTACAATGATCCCATATGCGAGTCCCATCAATAATGCCAACTGCATCGCTGTCTGTGCATATCCATGTGCCTTTTCCTTCTCTCCTCGTCCTATGCACTGTGCAATCTGTACCTGGCCTCCCATTCTTGCCATCGAAGCAAGCCCCTGCGAGAGCCATGTAAACATACCTCCAACGCCTACTCCGGCAACCGCCTTGGCGCCTAGCAGTCCAATCCATGCCATATCGGTAATATTATATAATGTTCCTAGAAATGACGATGCCATAATCGGAATCGCAAGTTTCGTTAATGTCTTTAAAATTGGTCCTTTTGTTAAATTTCCTTCCATTCAGTCCCTATTAATTCCTTTTCCTTTGTATTTCCTTCTGCATGACGTTCTATTTCTGTACATAAATTTTTCAATCATTTTATACATACTTTACCTTTTATCCCTCTATCTTTGTTTCTGCATTTACTCTTTCTTCTCCATCATCTTCGGAATCACAAAATATAGCGCAATTCCGAGCGCCACGATTCCAAAAGAGATAATCTGTGATGTGGAAAAAATTCCTAAGCTTCCACGATAATCATTTCGTAAAAATTCGATCAAAAATCTTCCCACTCCATAGAGTACCAGATAACCTGCTGCCACTCTGCCCGGCTCTGGCTTCTTAGATGCATACCACAGTAATACGCCGCAGATCAGAAAATCACCTGCGGAAGAGATCAGCTGCGTCGGAATCAGGCTTACACCGTTTGGTGCAAAATCAGAATGCGTAAAGGTAATGCCATACCACGCATGCGTCTCTCTTCCATAGCAGCAACCGGCACAAAAACATCCAATACGCCCAAATCCCTGTGCCATGGAAACTGCAGGCATCACAAGATCAAAATAAGAAATAAAATTTTCTTTTTTGATACGGCAATAGACATAACTTGTCACAATTCCACCGATAATTCCACCATAAACGACATATCCGTTTTTGAAATCCCATAAAATCGATGGATCTTCCATAATTGCCGGAATCTCTACAATGTAATAAAGCAGCCGGCAGCCAACCATTCCACCAATCAACGCACATAAAAAAATACCAAAAATCGTATCCTCACTTAAGCCTCTCTTCTTTCCCCTGTAATTACATAGGAAAAGTGCCGAAGCAAATCCAATCGCAATCATCAATCCATACATATAAATCGTGATCGGTCCAAGCGTTATCTTATTAAACATATTACCCTCCTTGTTTACCAGACTTATAAACTGATAATTACGAAACTCTCATGCCGTAGATTTAATTGTGCTAAAATAACAAAAGCTTGAGAAGACACTGGGGAGCCGCCGGTTCTTACATGGCAGACATAGCAACTTGCTATGGCTGGCATGTTAGTACCGCTGCGAGCGACACGTAGCGAAAGCGTGTCTTCGAAAATTTTGTTATTTTATCACAATCTTCACACGCCGTATTGAGTTTCGTATTACCAATCAATATCCATAAATGTCATAAATCTCATCCGTATACACGCCCTGCTCCTTGTATACAATGAGCGGCTTTTCCACTGTCACACGGGATTTTCCTCCGCGCAATCCCTCGATCAGCACCATATTAGGTTCCTTATCAATATAAGGATATACCAGGCGCATACGCTTCGGCTCTATCTTATATTCCACCATTTTACTCATGATCTCTGCCAGACGGAACGGGCGGTGTACCATATAAAATCTGCCTCCCGGCATAAGCATTTTTGCGCTCTCCCGCAAAATATCGTCCAGCGTGCACAAAACCTCATGCCTTGCGATCGCTTTTGCTGTGGATGGCGAGTTTTCCCCATGAGTGCCGATCATGTACGGCGGGTTTGTTGTGATGACATGAAAAGAAGATGCTCCAAAAATATTTGAAGCATCCCTGATATCTCCTGTGACTACTTTGATCTTATCCTCGAGATGATTGTACGCGACACTGCGTCTTGCCATATCTGCGCTTTCTTCCTGAATCTCTAACGCTGTAAAATCTGCTGCGTCCGTCTTTGCTTCCATTAAAATCGGAATAATTCCGGTGCCGGTTCCAAGATCCAGTACTTTTTCCCCTGCCTTTGCTTTCGCAAAACCGGATAACAGCACAGCGTCCATGCCAAAACAGAAACGCGCCGGATTCTGGATGATTCCATATCCATTGCGTTGCAGCTCGTCCAAACGCTCTCCTTCATGAATCAGATTATTTTGTATCATCAATCTTTGACTTTCCTCCACGGTCTTCTAATGCAGCCAGCTCTTGCATTTCCTCGGCAGTAAGCTTCACATCTCTGCGTCGTTTTGGTTTGAATTTCAACTGATCTGCCTGATATTCCCGCAGTTCCTTCTCATCGTTGACTTCCACTAAAACTTTTACAAGCTGGCGAAGTACATTTACAGAAGAAACTTCGCCCTTCAAACCATCATCCGTTGTGACATAATCACCAACATTTGGCAGACGGCTGTTGAGATACTCGTATGTCTCTTCCTCATTTTTCAGACAGCACATCAGTCTGCCGCACACGCCGGAAATCTTGGTTGGATTCAGGGAAAGATTCTGCTCCTTCGCCATTTTGATTGATACCGGTGCAAACTCGGAAAGGAATGTGTGACAGCACAGTTCACGTCCACAGATTCCATATCCTCCCATAATCTTTGTCTCATCGCGGACACCGATCTGACGCAGTTCGATTCGTGTGCGGAATACTGCTGCAAGATCTTTTACCAGCTCACGGAAATCAATTCTTCCGTCTGCGGTAAAATAGAACAGCAGCTTGTTATTATCAAATGTGTATTCTGCTTCCACTAACTTCATATCCAGCTTGTGTTTTGCAATCTTTTCCAGACAGATCTTAAACGCCTCTTTTTCCTTCTGGCGGTTCTTCTCTACCTGCTTTTCATCCTGCTCAGTCGCAATGCGGATGACCGGTTTTAATGGCTGGACGACGCTCTCCTCGGACACTTCCCTCGGATCGGTCATGACAGTTCCCATCTCTACGCCTCTTGCAGTCTCTACAATTGCATGTATGCCTGCTTTTAACTGTAACTTTCCAGGTCCGAAATAATATATTTTACCTGCATTCCGGAAACGGATTCCTACTACTTTTACCATTCTAGTTCTCCTTAATTGTCAGCAGTAATAACTCAATCACCAGATCAAAGTTTACGTTTGCGTCCAGACGTATCTGGGCTTTACGCAAAGCTTCCAAAATACTGTTGATTCCATTGTAAGAGCTTTTTTCTGCCTGTCGTTTTATGTCGTAGACCTCATCCTTGAAAATAAGGCCATTTACGTCACCTGTTGCTTTAAAATATAATACGTCACGATACCAGATCATCATAAGATCAAAGTAATCGTTAATTTCTAATTTGTAATCTGCGATCTGCTTTACCGCAGCGGTCATCTCATAGAGATCAATATCATCGAGACGCTTGATCAGCTGCAGTGCGCTTGCCTTCATCTCATTAAAATCATCAGAGGACGCAAGCTGGATTGCTTTTCCCACATTTCCCTGTGCAAATGCCACACACACATCCGCCTGATAGTCAGGGATCTGATACTTTTCCATCAGGAACTTTTTGATTTTCTCATCCGGCACAACTTTAATATTCAACGTCACGCATCTGGATAAGATCGTTGGCAGAAATGTGTCCGCATTCGTTGTCAAAAGCATGATGACCGCATATGCCGGCGGCTCCTCGATGGTTTTCAGCAGTGCATTCTGTGCCTGCTGGTTCATCTTCTCCGCCTCATCAATGATATATATCTTGTGCTCACTGCTGTATGGTTTCACATCAATATCATTATTTACCTGTGTACGGATATCATCCACAGAAATGGTATTTGGCTTGTCGTGGTTTACATAAATAATATCCGGCTGATTATGTCCCAGTGCCTGTCTGCAGGAATGGCACTCCATACATGCCTCTTTTCCATGCTTTTCACACTGCAAAGCCATTGCAAATGCCTCCGCCAGCATCATTTTTCCGGATTTGTCCGGTCCATTGATGATGTACGCATGGGATACTTTATCCATCCCGATCGCGTTCTGTAAATGCTCTATAATCTGCTCATGTCCGATAATATCTTTAAATCCTGCCATATGCCGCTCCTTTAAGTCAATATATCTAACAACAATCCACGGATCTCACCTATCCTGCTCAGGATCGCAATGTGATCCTTCTCATCCTTCACAAGCTCCCTTGCCAGTTCATCCAGATTTGAATCGATCAGCCGGATCAGTCCATACACTCTGTGCCGTCCTTTGCGGTCTAAGAAATTCTCTCTGGAAAACTTGTGTGAACGATACACCACCTCATTTAAAAAGTCTTTGATCAGTCCACGGTATTTTTTCATATCGCGGATATCCATATGCTGTGCAATACGGTTCCCCTGTGCCGTGATATCATTCATCAAAAGATCGACTTTTGCCTGAAGATCTGCATCGGTGATGGCACTCGCCAGAGTGAATTTGAATGTTCCATCTCCGGTTTCCGTTGTCACTGTATCAGGTACCTGTGTCACCTGTGCTATATTATTTACTTTAATATCCACCAATGCCCACCTTCTTTCCTACCTGTCTTCTAAAATTGCCCTGCGGATCTCTTCCTCTGTCTCATCGAGATCCTGATTGACAAATCTCCTTGTGATCCCTGCTTCCTTTAACTTTTCCCCGGAAAAATCTTTTGCATCTGACAGAAATCTGCGGCAGAGTTCCTCATACTTCGGGCTTTCCTGCATACGCTCTCTGTTTAATGCCCGGCTCAGGCGTTCGCCGTCTTCCACTTCTATATAAATCGGCACAACTTTCTCTTTTCCAAAGTAATCACGGATCTTTAAATAAGATTCCAGTGTTCCTATGATCAGATAATTCTGGTGTTCCAGATCGATCTGGTCATCATTCACGGTAAAATATTTCCAGATCCCATGGATGGTATCGTAAGCTCGAAGCTCGATAATACGCCCTTCACGCTCCAATTCTTCCACTTTCTTCTCATCACAGAAAAAATATTCTACCCCATTTTTCTCCCCGGCACGCACCGGTCTTGTCGTATATGGAACAATGGTCTTTAATGAGAGACTTTCATCTCCCAATATCTTTTTAAACAGGGTATCTTTTCCCGTGGAACTTTTTCCCATGATACAATATATTTTACCCATTTTTCCTGCCTCATTTAGTATAATATAGTCTTTAAAAATATACAATCTTTAGAATTTTTTCGTTACTGTTCACTCGTTCCACACGCAGTCCAAGTGATAAGCATTCCTCAATATTATCTGCCAGACGCTTCGTGATGATCTCACCCGGAACGATCATCGGAATCCCCGGCGGATACAGATAAATCGTATCCGCAGACATATTTCCGACTGCCTCCTCTAACGTTACTTCTTTATATGGAAGCTCCTCTGCCTGATAAATCTGCATTTCACGCGGATATTTCTGATATATTTTCTCAATAAAGGAATGATACTTCTCATCACTTGTCGGATTCTTCAAAATTTTGTTTCCATTTGAAACGTCCTCTGCCACCTTTGCATCGATCTCATGCAATGCGCCTGCCAGACGCTCCAATCCTTCGTCCTCATCCATCAGACTTGTCATTCCCAGCACATAATAACCGGAAACCATCTCCATCTGTAAATGGTATTTTTTCAAAAGGATCTGATGCAGCTCATCCCCTGTCATCCCGGCTCTATCCGCAAAAATGACCAGTTTGGAATCATCCCAGTCAAATGCTTCCTCGGTGTCCAGATCTTCCTCCTGCATGACATGCAGGTATTTTAAACCGGCTGTTTTCCCATAAAAATCCGTCAGACGCTTCCTGTATTCTGCAAAGAGCTGCTGCCCATGTTCTGCGATCAGCCGGATACATGAATCCATTCCTGCCATGAAAATATAGGATGGTGAACTCGTCTCGTAAATGGACAGATACCGCTCCACCCGCTTCTCATCAATGAGATCAGACGTCAGATGCAGCAACGCTGTCTGGGTAAACGACGGCAATGTCTTATGTAAACTCATAATCACTGCGTCTGCGCCAAGTTTTACGGCATTTTCCGGGAAACCGCCTCCGAATCCAAAATGTGCTCCGTGGGCTTCATCCACGATAAGCGGAATCCCATGTTCATGGCACACCTCTGCAATCTTTGCCACGTCTGAAACAATCCCCTCATACGTCGGGGAAGTGAGGATCACTGCCACCGCATCCGGATTTTCATATAGCGATTCCTGCACCTGCTCTGCTGTGATCTGCCCCTGGATTCCATTTTTTGTGATAGAAGGATACAGATATTCTGCCTGCAGTTCATTCATATATAATGCATGATAGACTGCTTTGTGACAATTTCTTGCGACTAATACCTTGTCCCCGCGCCTCGTGGCAGCACTGATGGCAGCCAGCAAGCCACAGGTACTTCCATTTACAAGAAAAAAGCACCGTTTTGAATGGTAAAGCTCTGCTCCGCGCACCTCGGCTTCCTTTATCATACCGGTCGCATGATGCAGATTGTCAAATCCGTCAATCTCCGTGATATCAATCTCATACGGATTGGGAAACGCCAGACTCTTTCTTTTATGTCCCGGCATATGGAACGGATAATAATCCGAATGTGCATATTCCTCTAAATCATCTATCAAATACTTCATGTAAGCCTGCTCCTGATGTTCGATATCCATATCAGTATATAATACCAGATACATACTGATATACCTTAGTATAACACACTTTCCCCGCAGATTCAGCAATGACTTGCGTTACCATTCACTCATTACTCTTGAAAAAAAAGTATTTCCTATGCTATAGTATTTTAGATTGCGAATCAAACAATAACATTCCGGAGGTATATTATGGAAAATGCGCTTGTAATCCTCTGTGGTGGAAACAGCACACGGATGGGAACCGATAAAGCTCTTCTTCCTTTTGGAGACACCTGTTTAATTGAATATCTTGTCAGAAAATTTCAGCCGTATTTTTCCAGAATTTATCTCTCGGTAAAAATAAAGGGAGATTACTCCCATCTGAAGCTTCCCGTAACTGAAATCCCGGATATCTATCCGAATCAGGGACCAATGTCCGGCATTTTTTCCGGCTTATCCATGATCGATGAGGAACGTGCATTTTTTATGTCCGTAGACACTCCGTTTCTGGAACCGAAAACAGGGCTTGCCCTGCTCTCAGAGCTCGGTGACGCTGATATCTGCACGCTGGAGGGAAAGGCTTCCTATCTCGAAACTGCAACTGCAGCCTACTCCAAAAATTGCATTACAACCATCGGAAAATGTCTCCTGCTCCACCAGCTCACGTTCAATACGCTGCGGGAAAAATGCAGCACCAGATACGTGACTGAGGCTGCGATCGCCGAGGCTGCACCGACACCGATCGATATCCAGTACTATAATCTGGACACCAGAGACAATTATTATCATGCGCTTCGTATTTTAAGCGGAATTGTACCGCCAGATTCTTCCCAGGCGCTGATCGAATATTTCAAAGACACCAGAGATTTATTTTTGCATACAACTCCGGTGATCTCCTTTGTGGCAAAACCGGGAACGATCATGACACCTCTCATTGAGCGGCTGCTTCCTTTATTAGAGCGTGAGGGGTTAAAAGTCGTTCACCTCATCAAAGAAGATTCCTCTGTCGTATTCAAAAACGTCTTTTTTGAGCCGACTCTGGAAAATCTCTCCTCGTCGCTCTCCGGTGCCGACCTTGTTCTGACGGAAAATTTTGGAGCAGATGCGCCGAATAAAATTGAAATTCTGCGGAAATACTGGTCGGAAACACCGTTATCTGACGAAAAAGATCTGATCGCTGTATTTGCTGATTTTCCATATCATGCAGAGACTACCCTTCCGGTCTTTGATCTAAACAAACCAAAAAATATTGTCACATTCCTCCGGGAATATCTGGGCAGACAATAAAACCAGAAATAAAGGCTGCCTGTGGGCAGCCTCTTATAAATATCGTTCCAGATCCGGCATCCAGTCTCCAAAGAAAACCTCATCTCTGCACATTGCATTCCAGACAGGTCTCAAAAACAAAACAATCCGGTGCAATACTGTTTCCCAGGAAACATTCTCTATTCCCTGCTTTCTAACATATTTTTCCCACCGTTTTTTCATATAGGTGTAGGTTTCATAAGATGCCAGCATTTCAATCCTTTTTTCCTGTGGGATCACTTCCTCGTTTCCACACAAAAAAGACAGTGTCTCGTAAATATGCCTTCCATCGACAGTTTCCTGCTCCAGAAGACGAAATGTTGTATCATATACCTCCATAGAAGGAATCAGTTCCAGATATTTGAGGATTGTAAAAAGTTGTTCTGCCAGATATGTTTCAACCGGAAAATGTTGATACGCTGCACATTTCTTCTCAAAAAAGACTGACTGCAGCTCCTGTTTTTCCGGCTTTGCTGCATCATATACCAATGGACTAATACGGATGGTAAGCGGAACCTTCATTTCCTCCCATTCTCCGGTTATGTAAACCAGATAGTCCTGTTCCTCTTTTTCCACAGAATAATTCCAGCGGATATGATATTCCCGTTTCGCGCAGATCGCCTCTGCAAAATCAGTGATCCACTTTTCGTCCAATACCTGCTGTTCTTTCCCATCATCCTGCCCGTATACAAAATGAAGCGGCTTCTGCCACTCCTTTCGATAACTGTCGAGGTCAAAAGCCTCACGGTTTTTCAGCCATAACCGCTTTGCAAAATCGGTTTCCAGAATTTGGAACATCAGTGTTTCCTGCAAAAATCCTTCCAGCAGATTTGCAAATGAGATTTGATACTCTATGCTTTTTTCTTTTAACTTCTTCTTCGTAAGTAGGTTCTGTTCCATTTAAAGCCAGACTCCAATCATATTCTGAACTTTTTTCACAACTTTACGCTCTTTTGCATAATACATCAGTTTTGCAATATCCTTCTTTGGATCTTTTATGTAAGCCATCAGTCCTTCTTTGAATCTTTCCCGATCCATCTTGTCTTCGTATTTTAAGCATTCACAGATCAGTCTTTCCTTTTCAAAAATCCGGACTGTCACATTGGAAAGCTGTATTTCTGTCACTCCAAGCTCCAAAGTATCCGGCTCTGCATACATCGGAATGATCTTCGGATAATCCATTTTAAACCGTGATTTGGAAGTATTCTTATCCACCGTAAGCCGCCAGCCATACGGTTTCTTTTTGATATAGCCATACGCATATAACGCATTTTCCAGATTCAGCACGCAGTCCGGAAACAGCTTTGCCACAAGCTCCTCCTCTGTAAAATCACTGAGATGAACTGCATAATAACCGCTTTTTACGCGCAGAATATCCCCTTTTTCCACAAAATCAAGGATTCTGCGATAATCGATCCCCAGCCCGGCGAGCTGGCTCTTTTTTACAATTCCGCCATTATCCAGAATAAACTTCTTTACTTTGTCTAACAGCAACTCTCTTTTTTCACTGACTGCATATGACTCCGACATGCTTTATCTCCATCTTCTGCGTCTTCTACGTTTTTTTCTGATTCTTCGTTTCTGATCTTTTCTGTCTCTACGAACGGCTCTGTTGTGTTTGATAATATAGTAATTATCGTAAAAACGTTTTAAGAAAAATAAAAGTACACCAAGCAAAATCACTGCAACAATGAGTAATACCACAACAATCGGTTTCACCTGCACCGTGGAGACTGCTTCCTGTTCCTCCTCCTCGGTCGACTCATTGTCAAATGCATAGCCTTCCACGACCACGCCGGTTGTCTTAATATCTGCTTTTCCTACATTTCTTCCCGCATAAGTATATGTGATGCTCCCTGCGATCTCCGAATCGCTGTCATTATATTCCACGGAAGATGAGGTATCTGAAAATTCTGCTGTTTTCGGCAGAACAATGACGGCATCTTTATCAAGCTCCACAAATGGCGCAATATTGTTCAGATTGCCATTATCCACCGTTGCCTCTGCGCTGTAATCCGTATCATTTTCCGATACATTCAGCACCTGAAAATTGTCAAATGCATAATCAAATAAATTTACCGTATCAATAAACTGATTCGGTGACTGCGTGTTCATTACCACACAGATCAAAGTCATGCCATCTTTTTCCGCATAAGTCACCAGAGTGCTGTTTGCGGTCGCCGTGTATCCGGTCTTTCCACCGACACAGTACGGATATAAATACTTGCGGTTCGCATTGTGGTAAGTACAGAGCATATCGTGATGGTTTCTTAACACCGTTTCCTCCGCATGCTTATTGGTCGGAGGGATCGTATACATCTTCGTCCCGATAATGATACGAAACGTTTCATTCTGATAAGCCGCCTGCGCGATCAACGCCATATCATGTGCGGTCGTGTAATGATTTTCATCCTGTAAGCCGTGCGGATTGGCAAAATGTGTGTTGGTACAGCCTAATTCTTTTGCTTTGGCATTCATCATGTCCACAAAATTTTCTACCGTGCCGCCCACATGTTCTGCGACAGCATAGGCACATTCATTTGCTGACTCTAACATGACACCATAAAGACACTGCTCTAAGGTCATCTGCTCGCCGTAATCTCTGGCAATTCCCGATCCTTCCGTGTTGTTGATCGCATCATCCGAAAAAGTGACCATGTCACTCAGATTACCATTTTCCAACGCCAGCAGCGTGGTCATGATCTTTGTGATACTTGCCGGGTAATGCGCTTCATCCATGTTTTTTTCATAAAGAATCGTGCCTGTGGACTCTTCCATCAAAATAACACTCGGTGAGAGTGTTTCCGGTGCATCCGGCCAGTAGTCTGCCGCCTTGACGTCCACTTTTCCAAGACAGACAGTAGATATAATCGTAAGGATCAGGCATGCTGCCTTTTTCCATCTATTTTTCAACATCATAAAAACTCCAAATCTATATTAAATCTATTAATTTCGCACAATCCGTCCCATGTATACACAATTTTTACGGATTGTTACTGTTCACCCGTAACTCGTTCCTGTAACAACAACGTTACTCTATCAACATTATTAGTATAATAGTTGGAAAAAATACATGCAACCACTTTTCATCATTTTATGACTTTATTAATTTGTCAGATTATGCAATGTGTGCTTGAAAGTTGGGGTTTCTTTATTGTAGAATGTAACTGATCGCTTTGCGCTTAGATATATTTGCTGCAAAAAACGAAAATTCATTTTGAAAAAATATTAGTTTACATCATTAGAGAGGTTGTTTTATGAGATTAAGAAATATCCCTGGCGCGGATGACGCCATTTTAAATAGTGAATACTGCATCAAAAATCCAGAGGAGCAGAAAGGGCACTGGCAGGATTGCTTTGAGACAGCACAGCCGCTTCATATCGAGATCGGCATGGGAAAAGGCCGTTTTATTATGGACATGGCTGCCCTGCACCCAGATATTAACTACATCGGTATCGAGCGTTACTCCAGCGTACTTTTACGCGCTTTGCAGAAAATGGAGCAGAATCCGCTTCCTAATATTAAGTTTATCTGCATGGACGCTGCCGATGTTGCAGAGGTTTTCGCCAAAGACGAAGTCGACCGTATTTACTTAAACTTCTCTGATCCCTGGCCGAAAGACCGCCACGCCAAGAGACGTCTCACTTCCAGACAGTTTTTCGCGCGCTATGACCTGATTTTGAAAAAAGAAGGACATCTGGAATTTAAGACTGACAATCAGGATCTTTTCACATTTTCATTAGAGGAAGTTCCGGAAGCCGGCTGGAAATTAGACGCTTCCACCAGAGATCTGCACCATGATGCCGTCTTAAATGAAGGCAATGTCATGACGGAATACGAAGAAAAATTTTCTTCCAAAGGAAATCCAATCTGTAAATTGATCGCATCGAGATAGAAAAAACGCCCGATACCAATGGTTTTACACCATTGATACCGGGCATTCTATTTATCCTTCAATTGCAATATAACGTTTTTCCGGAACAGCTTTCTTCTGTTCTTTCGGAACGTCCAAGGTCAGGATACCGTTTTCGTATTTCGCATGGATATCTTCCTCTTTCATGTTCTCACCAACATAAAAGCTTCGGCTCATGCTGCCTGCATAACGTTCACGTCTGATGTATTTGTCATTCTTATCCTTCTCATCCTTATCGAGTCCCTTCTCGGCACTGATAGTCAGGTATCCATCATTCAACTCAAGATGAAGCTCATCTTTCTTGAATCCCGGAAGATCAATTGCTACTTCATAGCCATTATCTTTCTCCTTAACATCTGTCTTCATCATATTCTTTGCATGTTTGCCATACAATGTTTTATCAACATCCGGGAATGAAAAATTCATTAAATTGTCAAAATCATCAAATAAACTCTCTCCAAAAATACTAGGCATCAACATAAGTCATCTCTCCTTTTCTATCTGTCCACTTTTTTGTGGATATTCGTATGCTCATTAACCTTGTTTCTTTGGAACTAACAGATTAAGGAACTCGGGGAATCTTTCTTTCTCTTTTGTTCCCTCTTCCTTTGTTCTGACTATGTTATACACCTGTTTGTTAGCACTGTCAAGAGGTGAGTGCTAATTTTTTTGTGAACTTTTTGTGATTTTCTTCAAAATTTTAAATTTGAATTCAAACATAAAAAAAGCACCGACCCCATAGCCTATACTATAAAACCGATACTTCGTAATGCGCCACCAGGGGTTCGAACCCTGGACACCCTGATTAAGAGTCAGGTGCTCTGCCAGCTGAGCTAGTGGCGCATGTCTTTCAGCGACGAATGTTATTATATAATACTTTTTTTAGAAATGCAACTATTTTTTTATAAATTATTTCGTATTTTGTCGAGTACTGTTTTTATATTTTTAATTTTATATTTTTCAAAGGGACAGTCCTTGCGAACCGTCCCTCCTCATTAATCAATAATTCCAAATTCTTTGTAAAATTTCTTTCTGGCTTCTTTATCAACAGAAGCCTTTTTTACATCTTCTATTCTATTATTTTGCAATAAAAGATTTATAAGTTTTCCTAGTCTTGCCTCACCCATATTTACAAGATGTTCTGCTACTGTATCCATAGTATTGTACTCTCCTTTCTCCTTCTCTGCCAGAATTTCTTCATAACGCTCATCCCCCGTCATAGCAGATAATAATTTTAATACTTCATCCACATGTTTAATTTCTGTTTTGTCATCTGATACATAATCTTTATTCTTTCTCTTGTGTACAAAGAAATTTGCTACAATTTTAAAATCGCTTTTAAATCTTGTAATCTCTTCTTCCGTCAACCATGCAATATTAAAAACTGTGATTTTATAGTCATTAACATACTCTCCCAAACCCTCCGGAATGTATATCACATCCTTTAAATGCGTTGGTTTATCCCACATCTTATCTGTACCAAAATATAAAACAATTGTCAATACTGCAACTGGTCTTTTTCTTTTCTTCTGCAATTGACTGCGATAAGAGGCACCATCATAACCTAATATACGAAGCGGCATATATTTCTCCGGTAAAGTTTGATTTTCCATGCCATATATGGCAAATTCAATATCACGCTCTTTCCAGAGTTTGACGATATCCCTTTCCTGTTCATGCAGTTTATTTTTTCTGTTGTATCTTTCTCGCCCAAACCTTCCTCTCTTTCTTTGCGAAGTTTCCGGAAAGCCCTCAATATCTGTATCTAACAATTTTTTAGGATTTCATGCCGATCTGGCAGAAATAACTCGTACTATAACACTTATTTGAAAAAAAGATTTTGCTATCTGCAATATTGAATGTAACTGATGTATACACAATTGTCAAGAAATCCTTTTCTAATATTTCCTATTTCACTATTTTATGGTATTTTATAACTATGTGTGCCCGGCTTGATTTTATATCAAAATAAATACGGCACCATTTTATAAGGAGGTTTCACATGCGTGTTGAAAAACGATTATTAAAATATGTCTCTTACTGGACAACTTCTGACGAGGAATGCCGACAGATTCCATCTTCGGAAAGACAGTTTGAGTTAGGAAAAGTGTTAGAACAGGAATTGCGAGATCTCGGTTTAGAGAAAGTCACTTTAACCGATCACTGCTATGTTTACGGACTGCTGCCGGCAACGAAAGGATATGCTGACAAGCCTGCTGTCGGTTTTATTTCCCATATGGACACTGCTCCTGATTTTTCCGGAAAAGATGTCAAACCACAGATCATTCCGGATTATGACGGCAATGATGTTCTTTTAAAAGGAAGCGGCACTTATCTGAAAATATCCGATTTCCCTACACTTAAAACATTAAAAGGACGCACGCTGATCACTACAGATGGAACAACCCTGCTCGGCGCTGACGATAAAGCCGGAGTTTCCGAGATCATGACGGCAGTGGAACAGATCATCACAGAAAAAATACCTCACGGCGACATCTGGATCGGCTTCACACCGGACGAAGAAGTCGGAAGCGGTGCTGATTTATTTGACCTTGACTATTTTAAAGCCAAATTTGCCTACACCGTCGACGGCGACTACGAGGGCGAAGTTGCCTATGAAAACTTCAATGCCGCAAGTGCTTCTTTTGAGATCAATGGCGTCAATGTCCACCCTGGGGAGGCAAAAGATATTATGATCAACGCTGCCCTTGTCGGCTGTGAGATTGCATCTCTTCTCCCTGAAAATGAGACTCCTGCCCACACCGAAGGCAGAGAGGGATTTTATCATCTGACTGATTTTAGCGGAGACATCGCCCACGCCAAAGTGAATTATATCGTGCGCGACCATGACAAAGCCACTTTTGAAAAACGTCTTGATACCCTGCGTGGCATTGAGCAAAAAATGAATGGAAAATATCACGCAGACACTGTAAAATTGAACATTCAGCATTCCTATAGTAATATGCTGGAAGTCATTGAAAAGAATGAATATGTCGTTGCAATTGCAAAAAAAGCAATCAAAAACGTTGGTCTGGAACCAGTCTCCCGCCCAGTCCGCGGTGGTACAGACGGTGCCAGATTAAGTTTTATGGGACTTCCTTGTCCGAACCTCGGAACCGGCGGCTATGGTTTCCACGGACCATTTGAACATATCAGTGTAGAAGGTATGGATACCGCTGTTTCGGTTATCAAAGAAATCGTAAAAATCACTGCCGAATAATGATCGGGAACGTTTTTCCTGTTACACAAAAAATCTGCCATACAAAAATTGCATTTGTATGACAGATTTTTTATTCTCTTAAATATTATTTTTTACTTTACACCGAAGTCTTTCTTCTATTATAAGTTTGCAATCAATGCTGCGATCTCATCCGGTGTCATAACCTTATTCGGATCTGACAGATCAGGCATTGCCGGCTTATCATCTACAACTGTTTCATCTTCCAATGGAATCTTCTCGACCGGAACATTATCATCCGAATCCGTCAAAGTATCTACCATTATATCATCATACTTGGATAAATCTTCCTCCGGAGAAGAAACTTCTTCTTTACCAATTGATGGTTCCTCCATATCAGATGGAACTTCCTCGATCGGTGTCTCCTCCATCACGGATGGTTCTTCTTCAATCGGTGTTTCCTCCATATCAGATGGAACTTCTTCGATTGGTGTCTCTTCCATCACAGTTGCTTCTCCAGCAGCCGATGGGATCTCCTCAACTGCGACTTCCTGAACCTGTGGTTCTTCTTTTTCAATTTTATTCTCTTCTGCCAAGATACGTTCCTCGGTAAAAAAGTTCTGTTTTGCAGACTCTGCTGCTATCTTTGCATCAGCTCCGATCGTATTCAATGTATTCTGCAAAACTTCCAGCTGCTGTAATATTTTATTCTGATTGTCTAAAATATTCTGTGCATATGCGCTGTCATTTTTATTAGTTTCCGGTGCCGGATGCGAAACATTGTCTGATAAAACAGCCTCTAACATCGAAATCTTTTCCATGATGTGGTCATTGGAATTCATCAGTGCATCTGCATTCTCTTTACTTCTTCCAATGGAAACCTTTGCTACTGCTTTCTGTGCGTGGATAATATCCTCCACATTTGCTTTCCGGGACTGGTTTCCTTTTTCAATGAGTTCATACAGATCATCAAATGTTTTCCTCAATAAAAGATAAGACGCTTTTTCTGATTTAAAAATACTATCATACTGTTCTTCTTTGCGATTCTTTTCTGCCATCAGATAAATCGAAATGGAATCTACCAAAAAATAGATTGCAACCAGAAACAATGCTGTAATGATCGCCAGAATAATAAATTTCTGAGGCATATTGATCATTGCATATAAATCTGCAACCAGTAAAACTACCGCAATTAACAATGTAATATTTATGCGGAACCTGACATTTTTTTCGCTGTTCTTATCCATAAGAGCTACCTCCCACTATTGCGTCCTCCGTGACGCTCTCTGTGGCTATTTTACCATAACTTACACGAGATAGCTATATGCGAAAACAACAATCTTCAACAGAATACGACCAAAATTTCTTTTTATAATAAAATAAGCTGTCCGATCAGCTCTGCTCCTTTATAAAGATCGTCGACGGTTGTGTATTCACGTGTCGAATGTGCATTATACATTCCATTCGATAAAACAAGCCCTTCGATTCCGTTTTTTGCAAAACTGTTGTTATCACTTCCGCCGAACGTACCTGTAAGTTCACCGGAAAATCCTAAGATTTCACAGGCTTTTTGAAAATCGGTCACTGACTTGCTCTCAAGTGGTGTCTCATAGGCGGTCAGCACACAGCAGTCCGGCATAATGTTTGTCGCTGTTCCACCCTGAATCGTTCCGATATTAAACGTCGTCTCTTCAGACAGATCAAGCACATACGCCTGTTTTGCGGTTACTTTCGAATAGTCAAAAACATCCGAACCTTTGACATATAATTCCTCACCAATTGTAAACAGAATTTCAATTTTTTTATGAGGTTTTCCACTGTCAAGAACAAGTTGTACACAATAGAGGATTTCCAGAATACCACTGATGTCATCTGCACCAAGCACAGTATCCCCTGCAGAATGTATTGTTCCGTCTTTTTCCAAAACAGATTTTTTGCCGCTCCAAGGTTCTACAACATCCATATGTGCGCAAAAAATAACCGGATCTCCTTCTAATTCTCCATCTAAGACAGCAAAAATATTTCCGGTGTCGCCACCATAATAAGCTCCGGGTCTAAGGCTGAAGTCGGCTCGTGGAGCAGGAGTAATTCCGGCTTTAGGGCAAGTGCTCTGGCAATTGCGACACGCTGCTGCTGTCCTCCGGACAAATGTTTTGGATAATGATTTGCCCATGATGCCATTCCAACACGCTCTAATTCTTTTAAAGCAATTGCTTTTGCATCCGCTTTGCTCTTTTTCTGAACAACCATAAGACCTTCCATAACATTTTCCAACGCTGTCTTTTTCTCAAACAGATAAAATCTCTGGAACACCATGCCCGTAATCTTACGGAATTCCAGGCTGTCTTTGTGTTTCTTGGAAAGATCGACCGTTTTTCCACCAAAAACAGCCTCCCCCTCCTCCGGGATCTCCAACTGGTTGATACATCTTAATAAGGTTGATTTTCCTGTACCGGAAGGACCGATAATTCCGACAACATCGCCTTTTTCAATTTTTAAATTAATATGGTCTAATACTTTATTCTCATGAAAACTTTTGGAAAGGTTTTTGATCTCTAACATTTTTATACCCCTCTCTCATCCTCGGATATCTCTACTTTTGCCACCTGATCCGGAATCTGCATTTTCTTCTCAATCAGCCTGATTCCCTGCTCGATCACAAATGTGATCACCCAATAAATGATCGCAAGTGAAACATATACTTCAAAATAACGGTAAGTTCTTCCACCAATGATTTTTCCCTGTGCTGTCATCTCAACGACTGCACAGACAAACGCAAGGGACGTTCCCTTTATCAGTCCAATAAAGGAATTTCCAAGTCCCGGGAGCGCCACGCTTAGCATTTCCGGAAAAATGATTCGGCGAAACGTCTGGAAATATGTCATTCCGATCGCACTTGCAGCCTCGATCTGTCCGACATTGACAGATGCCAAAGCTCCCCGGAAAATCTCTGCGATATACGCTGATTCATTGATAGAAAGTGCGATGATCGCATACACAAAACCGGAGGTTGTCGAACTCTGATAATTCCATCCATTTTGCTGGTATATGTATTTTGTGATCATCGGGATTCCAAAGTATGCAATATACAACTGCACGATCACTGGTGTTCCCCGGATCAGCGAGATATACACTCCTGCGATCTGTTTTAACACAGGAATATTTTTTGTTTTGATCAATGCCAGGAGCATTCCGATGATAAGTGCAAGGATCATGGAACTGACTGCAAGGATCAGAGTTGTCGGAAGATATTTTAAGATCTCCGGAAGCTGGCTTAAGACCGCTTCAAAATCAAATAACTTTGCCATAGTTTTTTCTCCGTTCGTTTTCGGTTTTTATCACTACAATTGTCTGTAGAAATTTACAGTGTTTTTGAAGTCATGATGCACACAAATTCTCCTTCACCGGAGCGGGTGGAAAAATCCGGTGTATATCCAAGCTTCTCATAAAAGCCAAGTGCCTTCTCGCGGGAATTGATCCGTATGTTTGTAACACCCCGCTCTTTCAAAAGCTGCTCTGCTGCCTTGATTCCAAGTGCCCCGTAATGTTTTCCCCTGTACTCTTCCAATGTGGCAACACGCTCGATATGACCGGCATTTTCTTCATCGATCCGTACCCGGCAGGTAGACACCGGAAATCCGTTTTCGTGAACCAGAATGTATTCACTGTCCTTTGTGTCATCCGCAAATTCGTATTTGAGTGGAATATCAAACCCGACACACATTGCCTGTATTCTGATATAATGCACTCCTGCTCTCTGCCATTCTTCTGTTGCATGCACTGCTTCCATCATCTTCCGCTCCTTGCTTCTCCCTTAGTTCCACGGTTTATAAAAATCGTTTGGAATTTTTAATTTATTTGCCGGATCTTTGCTTAAATGCTCTCTTCCGGACGGTGTCTTCCAGATCGCATCAAAATCAGTATCCGGAATCACGATATCGTAATAAGTAGACTCCCAGTAATCCGGGTCTGCCTTGCTAAGATCAACACTCGCTGCAAAATCTTTAAAATACGTGTTGTGGTAAAATGCCGGAATCTGATATAAATCCCTTGCATATCCCCATAAATTCTTGTAATCCACGAGACGTTTTTTGCATGGACCAATGTTTCTCGAATAAGCGACATCGAATCTTGCCAGTGTCACATATAAACGGATATCACTGTCTGTCACGTAATCTCCAAACAGAAATCTCTGCTGTTCTAAACGTTCTTCCATTGCATCTAACCCTGCAAAAAATGTCTCATAAGCATCGGAAAAAGCCTGTAAGGATTGTGCGAACTGTGCTCTGTAAACAGCATTGTTAACATTTTCAAACAGCCACCAGTTTAACTTGTCGATCTCTTCTCTGAGTTCTTCCGGATAAAGATCCGGTGCATCCGGCTTTTGGAATGGCTTAAAATCAACCTCCAGATAGTTGGTCAGCCTGTGATAATCGTTGTTCACTACCTTTTTCTCTTTGTAATCCACAAAAGAAGGGACTGTTGCACGGCCTGTGTACTCCGGGTCTGCATTGTAATAAAGCTCACTCAGAAACTGTGCTCCTGTTTCCTGGTTGATATGATCTGGCGAATTTACAAATTCCCAGCCCAAAGGTTTTTCGTAAGCATCATCATCCCAGCCTACGATTTCCACTTTGATTGCATCCTGTAAACCAAGAAGTTCCCTTGTAATGGATGCACGGTTTGACCAGTGGCATCCTTTTGCCCAGAATAAAATGTACCGGTCTTTCTCTACCGGATTTTCCCCGGGTCCGAATCCTTTTGTAAAATGATTTGGCTGTCTGTGGAAATTGCCATATTTGTCTACTTCACTTACTGTCTCTGTCGGGCGGACTCTGATCTGCCTGCCGTTTACTTCTATATACTCTGCCATAATATGCCTCCTGCCTATCGCTTCCCAATTTTAAATTTATTACCCGGATCACTGCTTAAATGTGCCCTGTCTGCAGGTGCTCCCCAGTATGCATCAAAATTGATCTCATCTAAAAATCTTGCATTAAATGTCTCCATGAGATGTCCCGCTTTTTTATTGGAAGGATTTGCAAAATCTTTAAAGTACGTGTTGTTCTTAAATGCTGTAATCTGGTAAAGATCTCTTGCATATCCCCACAGGTTTTTGTAATCAATGAGACGCTGTTTTGTGTGGCCAAGCTGGAATGCATAGCGGATATCAAGTCTTGCCAGCGTCACATAAAGTCTCACATCACTGTCTGTCACATAATCTCCAAATAAAAATCTCTGATGTCCGAGCCTTTCTTCCAGAATATCAAGTGCTGCATAAAATGCATTGTAAGCATCCCAGAATGCCTCTTTGGAGCGGGCAAATGCTGTTTTGTATACACCATTATTTACATTATGGAATAACCATATATTTAACTTATCAATTTCTTCCCTGAGTTCTTCCGGATAAAGATCCGGTGCATTCTCTCCATGAAATTCCCTGAAGTTTACCTCAAAATAGTTGGTCAGTCTGTTGTAATCGTTGTTCACTACTTTTCCGGTCTGTACGTCGATCAGTGCCGGAACTGTCGTTCGTCCGGTATAATCATCATCTGCTTTATAATATGCCTCACTCAAAAACTGAATGTTTAAAACCGGATCTGTGTTGTTCTCGTCATATACAAATTCCCAGCCAAGATTTTTTTCATGAGGCGCATGTTCTACCATATTGACACTGATGGCATCCTCCAGCC
>OLQY01001027.1_pt1 | contig 26783 bp, 18 predicted proteins | sample 1672851 | NCBI WGS metagenome assembly OLQY01 (sample SAMEA3136730, study PRJEB25190) | human gut metagenome | reverse complement strand
TAAAAATCATACAAATACAACACCATAATTATTAAAAAACTGGTATAATATAATAGTGAAAAATTTATCAATTTCAATCTGCAGCGAGATGATAAAAGAACGGGAAAAGAAAACAAATTGGAGGAACAGAAGATGAATGAATATTTTCCACATTTATTTGAACCAATTAAGATTGGAAAGACAACGGTAAAGAACAGAATCTTTATGCCGCCGATTTCCACAAACATGGCAGATAAAGGCTATGTGACAGATGCGCTGGTTGAGCATTATTCAGCCAGGGCGAAGGGTGGAGTTGGACTGATCGTTACAGAAGTTACAACGGTAGAGCCGGTATACACATATTTACCGGGAGATATGTCAATCTATGATGATTCTTATATTCCGGGATGGAAGAAACTGGTAGATGCAGTGCATCAGTATGATACGAAGATTTTAGCACAGCTATTTCATCCGGCTTATATGGCATTTCCAATTCCGGGAACGCCTCAGCTGATCGCACCGTCCAATGTTGGTCCTTATTATGCGAAGTCAGCACCGAGAGCAGTAACAGTAGAAGAACTGCATGTACTTGTTCAGCAGTTTGGAGAGGCTGCACGCCGTTTCCAGATCGCAGGCGGAGACGGAGTCGAGATCCAGTGTGCACATGCGCATGGACTGCTCGGTGGATTCCTTACACCACTTTATAATAAGAGAACAGATGAGTACGGCGGAGACATTAACGGACGTCTCAGACTGACACTTGAAGTAATTGCAAAGATCCGTGAACTTTGTGGTGATGATTTCATTATTGATGTTCGTATTTCAGGAGATGAATACAGTGAAGGTGGTCTGACACTGAACGATATGATCTATGTATCCAAACAGCTTGAGAAAACAGGTGTTGATTTTATCCATGTTTCCGGAGGAAATACAATCAAGAGAGGAAGCTCTATGCCTGCACCTGGTACATCACCGGCACCGCATGCACACGCAAGTGAGGAGATCAGAAAGCATGTGAATATTCCGGTATCTACAGTTGCAAGAATCAATGAACCATGGGTAGCGGAAGAACTTATCGCAAACGGAAAGACAGATATCTGTATGATCGGTCGTCCGAACCTGTGTGACAGTGAATTTGTTAATAAAGCTGCAGAAGGAAAAACAGATGATATCCGTCCATGTATCGGATGCGGACGCTGCCTGACAGGAATCATGTTCGGTAATCCGATCAGCTGTACAGTGAATCCATCAGTAGAGTCTGACGAGATCAAAGAAGCAGACGAGAAGAAGAAAGTTCTTGTGATCGGTGCAGGTCCGGCAGGAATGGAAGCAGCTTACGTTGCTAAGAAACGCGGACATGAAGTTATTCTCTGCGAAAAAAGCGGAGAGTTCGGAGGTCTTTTAAGACTTGCAGCAGTCCCAATCGCTAAGCAGGAACTTTGTAAAGTGATTAAATTCATGGCACGTCGTCTGAGAAATGAAGGAATTGAAGTTCGTATGAACTGCGAAGTAACACCGGAAATGCTTGCGGGAGAATTTAAGGATTATGAGGTTGTCTGTTCTACAGGAGCAGTTCCGAAAGAAATCCCTCCATTCAAAGTATTTAAGCAGACAATGACAGCCGATGATGTACTTGCAGGAAGAAAATATCCGGGAAGAAAGATTGTTATTCTTGGTGGTGGATCTGTTGGATGTGAGACAGCAGACTATCTTGCACCACTGATTGATGATATGTTCCCTGCAAACCGTGACATTACAGTGATCGAGATGACAGCGTCACTGATGCCGGGAGAAGGCGGAGCAGCTAAGAGCCAGCTGACAATGAGACTCAAGAGAAAAGGTGTGAAGATTGAACTGAACAGTCAGGTGACGAAGGTTGATGAGACTACGATCACTTATGAGAAAGACGGACAGGAATATCATATCACAGATGCGGATACACTGATCTTTGCAGTCGGTTATGCACCGAACAAAGTAGAGAATACAGAAGAGAGAGTTCATTTTATCGGAGACTGTGATAAAGTCGGAACTCTGAAAGATGCAATTGCTGCAGGACATAAACTTGCAGAAGAATTATAATTGCTAAAAGAGGTGTTGGCAAATGCTGACAAAAATTATGCATGAAGTCTCAAGTATGTTAATTTGAAAGACATTAAAAATAAAGCAGAACGGAGAAAAAAGATGGGGAATAAATTATCAGAACCAATTAAAGTTGGAAATCTTACTTTTAAAAACAGAATCATGTTTCCACCACTTACAACAGGATATGAAGAAAGAGATGGATCGATTGGGGAGAGAAGTCTGAATTTCTATGAAAGACTTGCGAAAGGTGGAGCAGCATATGTTGTTATCGGAGATGTAGCTCCTGTAAGAACAGCTTCACCGACACCAAAGCTTTATGATGACAGCCAGATTTCGGTATATAAAAATCTGGCAGATACATTACATAAGTATGACTGTAAGCTTGCACTTCAGTTATTCCATCCGGAGTATGATGTTCCTGGAGTTGGACGCATGATCATGGAGGCAGGTATTGCAAGACAGGCTGCGGCAAAAGCACAGGCAGAGGGAAATGCGGAAGAAGCAAAGAAACAGATGGAAGAATGCGACAGACTTACGAAAGGCGCTTATGCAAAACTTCATCATGATATGCAGCATTTTGTAACAGAGGCAACGGTTGAGCAGTTAGAAGATATTAAAAACAGTATCGCTGCATGTGCAGCAAAGGCGCAGAAAGCAGGAATCGATGCGATTGAAGTACATGGAGATCGTCTTCTTGGTTCCCTTTGTTCAAAAATTCTGAACCATAGAGAAGATCAGTATGGAGGAAGTCTTGAGAACCGTACAAGATATGCACTCGAAGTAGTAGCAGCAATCAAAGAAGCTGCACCGGATCTTATGATTGAGTATAAACTGCCAATCATTACAGTAAATCCTGATGGATCACTTCGTGGAAAAGGAGGACTTGAGGCAGAAGAAGGAATCCGGTTTGCAAAGATGCTTGATGAAGCTGGAATCGATATGATTCAGGTTGCTCAGGCGAACCATACAGGAAACATGGGAGATACAATTCCGCCAATGGGAGATGTTCCGTATAACTGGACTCTTCCGGTTGCCAGAGAAGTGAAAAAACTGGTATCCGTTCCGGTTGCAACAGTTGGTCGTGTTGTCAGCTTAGAAGCAGGAGAGAAGATCCTCGAAGATGGAGATGCCGATATCGTAGCTTATGGACGTTCCATGCTTGCAGATGCAGATATTGCCAATAAAGCTATATCCGGAGAGTGCATCAGAGAATGCTTGAACTGTAATAAAGGATGCGTAGATGCAATTCAGGGACGTAAATACATTTCCTGCGTATTAAATGCAGAGAACGGAAATGAAGGAACTATATTTATCAAACCTGCAGACGAGAAGAAAAAGGTCGCAGTTGTAGGTGCCGGAATCGCCGGACTTGAGGCAGCAAGAGTTGCAGCAAAACGCGGGCATGAAGTAACCGTATTTGAGAAATCAGATAAGATTGGCGGACAGATCCATCTGGCAGCAGTTCCACCGAGAAAGAGTGAGATTTTAAGATCTATTGAATATTATGAGAAGATTCTCCCGGAACTCTCTGTAGATGTGAAATTAAATACAGAAGCAGATAGCGAAGAACTCAATAAGTTTGATTATGTAATTCTTGCAATCGGTGCACATAACATGGATCTTCCAATGTCTGTTACAGACAGCAATGTTGTTTCTGCCTGGGATGTTCTTGCAGGATGCGAAGTGAGTGGAGCATGTGCAGTACTTGGCGGAGGATTAGTTGGAACTGAAACAGCAGAATTCCTTGCACAGAAAGGTCTCAAAGTAAGCATTGTCGAGATGCTGGATCAGATTGCAACAGGAGAATCCGAGACAGTAATGCCATTGATCAAAAAAGACTTCGAAGAACATGATGTTAAAGAGTATGTGAATACAAGAGTGAATTCCATCGAGAATAATGTGATTCATGCTGTGAATACAAAAGACGAGTCAGAGGTTACAATTGAAGCTGATACAATTGTGAATGCACTCGGGTCTAAGAAGAATCTCTTCGATGACAGTAAACTGACAGTTCCATTTGTATATGTTGGAGACTGCAGCGGTGAGAGAACAGCAGATATCTCAGCAGCAATCCGCAGCGGATATCAGGCAGCAAACGAAATCTAAAAAAGAAAAGTAAAAATGCAGGAGATTAACCTTAAACGGTTCTCCTGCATTTTTTAACACTGATCAAGCTAATATTTTATCATAAGGTTGCTTGAAAACAAAATTCCCCATTCTTAGTAAAAAATCTGCAGATTCCCTGATATTTTTCAATAACAGACACCATACTCTGTACACCGAATCCATGACCAGTCTCGTTAGAAATCGGAAACTCATTTCTAAAAACCGGAGCATGATCATAGCTGTAACTATTTGATAGTTTAATGCAAAGCTGTGCGTTTTTTTCATAGAGCCTCAAGTGAATATATCGATCTTCGACAGAATTAATTTTTTCACAGGCATTGATTGCATTGTCTAGTCCGTTGGAGATCAAACTGCATAAATCAGTAATCTGAAAACGTGAAAAATCAGTTGCAGTTATCGTAAATGTACAGGTGACCTCACGATCTTTTGCTTTATCTGCATAAGAAGACAAAATCAGATTGATTGAATCATTAACGCAATAACGTTTCATTCCCGTGAAACGAAGGGAAGAATCAATCTCACGAATATAACGTAAGGCTTCTGTAGGTTTGTTTTCTGCAAGGCAAGTCTGCAGAAAATTCAGATGATGCCTTAAATCGTGTCTGTGGATCGCAGCCTGTTTTTGTACTTCGGCAATCTGTTCGATTTCTTTTTTGGCTTGTGAAGATACCGTTGTAAGCAGAAGATTCTCACGTTCAGCTTTATTTCTTTGACTGGATAATTCAATCATCAGCATTGACAGGATAAAATAAAGCAAAACCAGAAAACTGTCAAGAAAGTCAACGACAACAATACCTCCGGTATGAAGAAGATCTGTGTAAACGGTAAATGCATATTCCAAAATATAGTATATAAGAGGAAGCAGAAAAAACAGAAGCAAGGTTGTTTTATTCTCCTGCTTCAATTTAATTACATGAGGTGCTACATATCGTATCACAAGAAAGAGTAAGGGCAACGTGATTACACTTGTTACAATATTGGATACAAGAGGACTGTAATCAAAGAACGATGAAACCAATGTACCAATCCATTTTCGCGGTGTACATAGCAGATAAGCAGATAGAACTGCAATCATGGATACATAAATATTTTGCTTCAGAACAAATCGAATCAAAAGTATTAATGGAAGATGGATCAATAGTGGATAACATTGATAGAGAGCCTTTTCTCCTAAAGCTAAATAAAAAATGATCTGTGCAATACCAAATCCCAGTAAAGTAAGCGTATAAAAACGCTTATGTTCTTCAAAAGGAAAATCAGCCAGATAAAGAGATACAATGATTCCAAAAAATAGAACAAAAGCATAATTCACAAAGCTCATCAAATCCGTAAATGACATTAGTACACCTCCTCCATTTGAAATGCTAAATAAAGCTTTTTGATCTCAGATACCCTTCGCTGTGCCAGAGGAATGATTTTTCCACTCTGAAGAAGCATATCTGAAGCAGTGATTGAGCGGATATAATTCATATTAACTAAATAAGAACGATGCGGAAGCAAGAATTCTGAATGCTGCATCAAAGAATCGCAGACGGAAGAAAAACGTTCAGCACTGGTAATTTGTTCTCCGGTTTTTAAATGATAGATCACTTTACGATTGAGTGCTTCTACATAAACCAGACTTGTAAGATGAATCTTATGTACGCCAATCGTTGTTTTAACTATGATCGAAGTCCCGGCCTCGTTGATCTGTCGCATAAAGATATCATCGAGTGCCTGAAAAAGAATTTCTTTTTGAACTGGCTTCAGAAGATAGTTGGAAGCTTTTACCATATAGCTTTCTACAGCAAATTCCGGTGAGGATGTTAAAAAAAGAATATCTGCAGCCTTATCCATGAGACGGATTTCCCTGGCCAAATCGATACCATTTAAGACAGGCATAAGTACATCCAGAAGATAAATCTGGAAGGTTTCATTTGCAGCAGCTGAAGCAAGTTCAAAACTGCTATGATATTCTTTAACAATAAATTCCATTTGTCGTTCCTGCGCATAAAGATCCAAAAGTGTCTGTATTTGAAGCAGTTCATTTCTGTCATCATCACAAATAGCAATTTTCATAAAAATGTGTTCTCCCTTTAGATTCATACTATGTTTATTATAACTTGAATACGTCAAAAAAGCTACACATCTGTCTTGTTATTCATGTCGAAAAATCTGTAATTCATGCAGCGTGGCACACAGGAAAAGTCAAATCCTGTAGAATAAGATTTATCATAATCCAAAAGTATGAGTAGTCATTCTAGAATAAACTACAGGGGGAAAGCTTATGTGGAAAAAATTTGTAAATAACGTTATGAAAGACAAGAAAAAAAGGAATGGACTGCTTCTTGTCGCAGCACTCGTTATCCTTACGTTTTCAACGGCAGTATTCTTTGCAATGAAGAATACCGGTCAGTTGGAACCGGATCAGACTCAGAAAGAAGTAACTTCTGACCAGGTTACAAAGGATACGACAGATTACGAAAAGGATCTAGAAGAAGATACGCCATCAGAGCTTACGTCTGATCAATCGACCAATCAGGAGAATTCGTCGTCTGATCAGAAAAAATCAAACAATAGCACGACGAATCCTAAGAAAAATGGTACAAGCAAGAAAAGTTCCTCTAATTCTGATAAAACAGCAAAGAATAATGAAGAAACGAAAAAACCGAATCTTTGGGATAAGATTGTAGATGTTATTAAGGGAAATGGTGATAAGAACGACAAATCTAAAAAACAGTATAAAGTTACATTTTATACAGAAGGTGGAAGTGAACTGAAATCCCGCAAGGTAGATGAGGGAACTTTGATCGGAAGTCTTCCAACACCATATCGTGATGAATATATTTTTGTGAGCTGGTATTATGATAAGGATCGTACGAAACTTGCCTCTGTGAAGGATGCAATTACAAGTGACATCACCGTATATGCAGAATATGCAGCACAGCAGCCACTTGAAGCAGTGGATACCGTCAACTTTGCCAGTGCGGAAGATGTGGGAACAGATTTTCAGATCAAGTTAGTGTCAGAAGACAGCACGATGGATGCAGCATCTGTCCGTGCGGCAATTGATGCAACGAATCTTACGGATCCAAAACAGACAGACATCATTGAAGTATCCGGAGGAGCAGGAAGCTATACGATTTCCGGTAAAAATCCAGTGACAGAAGATGGACAAATGGAACCAAAACCGGGATTTGCTGATGGAGCCACTTATCGAATTGCATTAAATGATAGCAGATTAACATTTGCAGATCAGCCGGAAACTGCAAGAGAGTATAATTTTACAACAGCAAAAGAGGAAGTGTTAAATGCCAGTCTGAAAGATGGAATCATCTATATTCCATCGAAAGATGTCAGCAATATTACAAACGAAGGTGAAAATGTTGACACACTTAGTCTTGCATTATATGAGGCAGAGACAGATGGAACCCTTGCTCCGGCAAATCTCACACAGGGACAGTTTGACTATACAAAAGACAGTCTTGAGGTTGGAGATATTGTATCCATTTATAATGGTCTCAGACCGGATGAAAGAACACTGGATACATCAGATGAAGAGAACGGTGATCTTGCATATATCGAGATTACAGCCAGAAATGGAAATCGTTATTCTTATAAGAATGCTGCGCCGGAAGATGTCATCTTTGAACCGGATGTTCTTCCAGTCCCTTCAGATGCAGACCAGGATGAAGCAGATGATACGATTACAGTTGATAATACTTATTTGGATTTCTCTTCTGATATATATGCGAATATTGATCTCGACAGTCAGACAACAGTAGACGCTGGTGATTTCCTGATGTTCTATACAGGAACATTCGGAAAACAGAGCGGAGAGGATGCAGCACAACTTGAGAGTTATGCGAAGATCATTGCTGTTCAGCCAAAAGATGAAGTAACAACGATTGCTTATGAAGAAGTCAGTTGGGAAGAAGCACAGGAAGCTATGGATATTTATGCTGAAAATACAATGTCCGGCGAAGACATGATCGAAGGTGTAGATACCGCAGAGCTTGAGGCTCAGATTGAACAGCAGGCATTAGACAGTGGATTTGCAGAAGAAGCAGCACAGTATCTTGGATCACTTGCACTTGCAACCGAGAACTTTACAAAGCTTTCAGAAAATATGAATCTGGAAGACTATAAAGTGACTTTAGAAGATGGTTCACCAGTCTCTCCGGAAGAATTACAGCTTATGGCTTCCGGGTTCAAAGCGCAATGTGAGATGGAGGATGGTTATCCGAAAGCAAAGATATCTGTACATCCGGAGCATTTTGGAAATGCGGCAGGCAGTGTAGCAAAAGATAAAGGTCTCAGTGTTTCTCTGGAAGTAAAGGCCAATATTACAATTGGAAAGAATGGCTCTTCCAATCAGTTAAAGATTGAAGTCAGTGGAAAGTTTGTAGAAGAAGTCGGAATTGATATTGGTGTCAGAAGTAAAGCAATCTGGAAAGTATGGGGGATCTTCCCATATATTGCAGAATATCGTGTAACAGCGAATGTAGATGTTCTGAATTATACCGCACTTGAAATGAATGCAACAATGACGACACAGTCTGATGATTCTACAGATAATGAAAATTATGATAAGAGTGTTGAAATCGCACAGCAGATCAAAGAGCTTATCGATAAAAGTAAAGATGACGGAGAAGACGAAGATTCTGAAGAAAAGAAGAATAATCTGATCAATCGATACAGTGATATGATGAATGCTGATTCTGACTGGGTTCGTATCGTTGAACAGAATATTGTCCAGAATAAACAACAGGTACCACCTCCACTGCCAATTATTGCAATTAGTACCGAAGTAAATTTTGTGATCAAGATGGATGCATGTATGTCTATCGGATTTGATTTTGAATATCAGACCGGAAAGAGATACACGTACACCGTCGATGTGTTTGCAGGAGCTGTTTCAAATGATACGGTCAGTCTGCTTGAAGAGACTTACCAGTTTGATTTTTACGCAATGGGACGTCTGCAGGTAAAAGCCGGATTGGAATTTGAATTTAAGATCGGACTATTTAGTACAGATCTTGATTCTGTCGGGTTTGAAGCGGAAGCTGGAGCATATACGAAATTATGGGGATATTTCTACTACGAACTCCATTATGCAGAAAGCAGCGGTCGTGACCAGGAGTATAATGGTGCATTGTTGATCGATGTAGGTGCGTACTTAGAGCTCGGCTTTAAGGCACAGGCATTTTCAGATACATTTAGTGCAGAATGCAAACTGCTTGATAAGGAATGGTCTTTATGGACAGTCGGCCGTCAGGATAATGTATTAGACTTTGCAACAGCAGAAGAAGATATGCCTGAGATCAAGCTAAAACAGCATGTGCGTGATGCCGTGCTACCGGACAGTGCTTTTTCCATGCGGTATCTGGATTTGAAGGATGGAAAAGAAAAACAGGCAGTTTATGATGAGGAAGGAAATGCAAAGCGTCGAAACTTTGATATCCGGATGACAAACGATAAGTTCACTTATGATCCGAAAACCAATACGGTCAGTGTTCATCCAGAAAGTGGAGATAAGCGTCTTGAAGGTGAGATGGTAATTACGTGGATTCAGTATCCAATGTCTTTCTCATCCAGACCGATCCAGAGAACAATTTCCCTGTATTGGGATAACCTGAAGGATGGATATGTGATTGTACCATATACAAATGGCGGAACTTATATCAATATCATAAATGCAAAATACGAAGCAAAAGTAAAACAGCCGGAAGATCCGGAAAGACTTGGATATAATTTTGCAGGCTGGTATAAAGATGAGACACTAACAGAAGTTTATGAATTCCCAGAGACAATGCCAAATGTCGATGTTAACATTTATGCAAAATGGACTCCAAAAACGGATACACCATATCGTATTGAATATTATCAGGAACAGTTACGGTCAGGCGAATATGAACTTGTTGAAAGTACAGAACTGACAGGTGTTACAAACAGTATCGTAATGCCGGAAGTAAAAGAATATACAGGATATAACACTCCGGCAGCACAAAGCCTTACAGTTAGTGCAGACGGAAGTGCAGTGCTTCGCTACTATTATTCATTACAGAAGCATACTGTCACATTCTATCCGGGAGAGACAGATGGTGAAGTGGTTACATATGAATTGAAATATGGCGGAAGAATTCTTGCACCGATGATGGCTGTGAAGGGATATACTTTCCGCGGATGGGATCAGGAAGTCGCAAATACCATGGGCACAGAGAATCTGTACTATACTGCGCAGTGGACAAAGAATCCTGATACAGCATACCGTGTAGAATATTATGTTCAGGGACTTGATGGAAATTATAAACTACAGCATTTATATGAAGGACTTGGATTTACTAAAGATGAAATCGTGGCAGAAACGCTTAGGAATCTGACAGTAGAAGATGGAATTACAGCGGAGCAGAAATATGCGGTTGAAAATGGAACTGTGTTTGAAAATATGACGGTGAATGGAATCGCATGTGACACTGCAGTAGTTGAAGGTTCCGGAAAGACTGTTATTAAGATCAACTATAAGAGAGTGAAGCATCAGGTGACATTTGCAGAAGGATATGATTCTGGTTCCGGTGAGAAGACAACTAGTCAGGAAGTGCTTTACGGAGAGCGTGTCAATGTTCCGGATAAACTCAGCCGTAAGGGTTATACATTTACAGGCTGGACCATTGATGGTGAAAATATTGTTACACCGTCTGATAAAATGGGAACGGAAGATGTGATTTACCGTGCACTTTGGAAACCGAATGTTTATACAATCAAGTATGAGAAAAATAAGGATACAGCAACGGGAGAAATGCCATCAACAAAACATACCTATGATGTAGAACAGCAGCTGGCTGAAAATGCATTTAGTGCAGATGGTTATACATTCGAGGGCTGGGCAACAAAACAAGACATTAAAGCTCAGTATGGAGACGGAGAAACTGTATTGAATCTGACAGAAAAAGCAGATGCAGAGATTACGCTTTATGCAGTCTGGAATGTTCAGAGCTATACAATCAGTTACTCCGGTGTTGATATGGCTGGCGTAACAAATACAAATAAAACTTCTTATACAGTAGAAGATGGCAAGATTGATCTGATGGATCCAGTTAGAACTGGTTATACTTTCAAAGGCTGGTATGAAAATGAATCCTTAGAAGGTAAGGCAGTTAAAACGATTGAGCAGGGAACAACCGGTGATAAAGTATTTTATGCAAAATGGGAAGCAAACAAGGATACTCCTTATAAGGTGGCACATTATGTTGAAAAACTGGAAGAACCGGAGAAAGATCTGATAGAAGGTGATAATGAGAATCTCGAAGAAACCGAGGTAAAAGAAAAAGAATATATTCTGTGTGAGGAGGAGACACTGACAGGTACAACAGATACATTTGTCACCCCGGCTGTAAAGGATTATCCAGGATTTACGGCTCCTGAAGCGCAGACAGTGAGCATTCAGGCAGATGGAAGCACATATATTCGCTATGAATATTCCAGAAATGATATCACAATCACATTTGATACTGACGGAGGAACGCTTCCAGAAGGAATCAATGAAAAACTGTCAGCAAAATACGGATCTAAGATGGAACTTCCAATTCCGGTAAGAGCAGGGTATGGATTTGTTGGCTGGTATGTCGGAGAAGATAAATACACAGCAAGTATAATGCCGTCAGAAGATGTGACCCTGAAAGCAAAATGGGCAGCAGGACAGTATGGATATACGATTAATTACTATCAGCAGGATGTTGATGGTTCTGATCATTACACCTTGAAAGAATCGGTTCGTGAAACAGCTGAGATGGATAGTAAGATCAAAGCAGAAATTAAGGAATATACTGGATTTACTGCACCAGAAAAATCAGTAGAAATAACGATCGGTACAGACGAAAGCAAGAATGTAGTTGATTATAAGTATACAAGAAATCAATACAAGCTCAGCTGGAATTTGAATGGTGCAGAAGCAGCAGAAGGATATACAGAGGGTGATGTATACTATGATGCACCGATTATAGCACCGATAGCAGTAAAAGCAGGATACATTTGCAAATGGACTCCTGATTTAGTACTTAAGATGCCGGCAGAGGATTTGGCATATAAAGCAGAGTGGTCAGCTGAAAAGTATAAAGTATCACTGGAAGCAAACGGAGGAATCATAACAGGCGATGGAGAACTCTCAACGAAAACAGTTGATTATGATGATGTTTATGGAGAACTTCCAAAGCTTGAGAAACTCGGATATACTTTCAATGGCTGGTATACAGCAAATGAAGGTGGAACGCAGATCACAGAGAAGACAAAAGTGTCTGTCCAGAACGATCATATATTATATGCACGTTTCACACCGATTGCATATACAATTACTTATTCTGGAACAGACGGGGCAGAAAATCCGAATCCGGGACAATATAATATTGAGTCTGATTCGATCACACTGGCCGATGCACAGATGCAAGGATATACCTTTAAGGGATGGTATGCGGACAAAGAATGTGTCGGAGATCCAATCCGTATAATTCCGGCTAATAGTACAGGAAATCTAAATCTCTATGCTAAATGGAATGAAAATCATTACACTGTGATATTCCATTCTAATGATGGCAAGAGCTACAGCAAAGAACAGAGCTTTGCATACAGTGAAAATATAGCATTGGAGAAAAATAGCTTTGTTCGTGATGGTTATAGTTTTAGCGGATGGGCAACAGAATCAAACGGTGAAGTAATGTATACGGATCAGCAGATGATTAGTGGCCTGTCAGATGCAGACAATGGTATCGTAGATTTATATGCTGTATGGACAGCGGATACGTATTCAATCATCTATAAAAATATGGAAAATGCTGTAAATGCTGAAGATAATCTGACAGAATTTACACTGGAAGATAATCTAATTACTTTGCATGACCCATCAAAAGCGGGTTATACATTTGATGGATGGTATGCTGATTCCGCATTCACAAAGAAAGTATCAAATACGATTACTTTAGACGCAGCGCATGACTGGATCTTCTATGCAAAATGGACAGCTAATCAGTATGTGATCACATTTGACAGTTGTCTTGGAATTACAGTTCCGACAGAAACGCAGATGATGATTTATGATAATGAAACACAATTAACATTAGTATCTGAGATGGGAAAATTCAATCGCCCAGGATATACATTTGCCGGATGGTCAAGAGAAGAAGGCGGAGCTGTTGAATTTACAGACGGCCAAACAGTTAAGAATGTTGCAGAAAAAGGAAATGTCACGCTATATGCAGTTTGGGATCTAAATATATTTACTATTCAGTATGATCTCGGAGCAGGTGGAATCAGTCATGCAAATCCGGAGAATTACAGTATCGAGTCTGGAGACGTGAAACTGGAAAATCCAGAAGCAAAAGAGGGCTATCAGTTCCTCGGTTGGTTTGAAGGTGAAACACCGGTGACAGAGATTGTAAAGGGTACACAAAAAGATTACGAACTGAAAGCAAAATGGGTACAAGGAGGTATTTATAATCTTTCCTTTGAAGGTGCTGAAAAGACTACACTCAAAGATGGTTCTGACGGATACCTTCTGACTTACAAAGTAACGAGGACTCTGGCAGAAGGAACAAGTGGCACGCCAAATCCACAGCACGTATACTATCGTACAGTAAATGGAACAGCTTATGGTTCAACAGTCGACATTGATATTGCGGGTGATAAATATCACTTCAAACATGCCGGCGGCGAGGATGTTTACCTTACATTTGGACCAGAAGATACAGAGAAGACATTTACGATCGAAGAGTGGGGTTCCTACGCAGGTGCTGATGGCGCAGCATCTTCTAATGCAAATTATACAAGTCGTTTCTATAATGTAGAATTGTATAAAGTTGTAGATACCGTAGGTACTTGTCAGGGAACTTTAGGTGAAAGCACTTCTTATAAGAGAATCCTTGATGCAGAAGCTGGATTCAATGTAAATGACTATTATAAGCAGTGGTATACTTATCTGTGGAAGACAGGTGATCCAGAGATTAGGAACTCCAGTTATAATGATAATCCACGTTTCTGGATGATGAGCATGACACAGACACTGGAGGCTCTTAATGTCAATCCATTACAGAGACAGTACATTAACAATAATGCAACCGGTGCAGGATTCTATATGACAGCAGATATGTTAGAGGTTGAGGATGGCTGGGTATGGCTTAGACTTTACACGGGTGCCACAGGTTATATCAGCGAATATGTTATGGACATTGTAGAAGGCGGATGGCGGTTAGACGTTACATTCCCATATTTTGGAACAAAACAAAATGGTGTTGAATTCAAATATGGTGGAAGTAAAAAGAAATGGGGAAATACAGGAACCTATAACAATGGTATGGTAGTAAATGGTTCACCGGCGTATGCATGCATTCGTAAAGATGACCAGATTCAGCTGGAACTTAGAACAAATGGTAAAAAGACTAATATCTGGAAGCTGGGTACGACTGATCTGCATTACAAAGTACTTGATACGAAAGCACCGGAACAGGTCGGAGTATCGAGTATCGCTCTTGGTAAATATGCAGCAGGTGAACAGATTGGTATCACAGTTGTTTATAACGAAGTAATCAATAGTGTATCCAATCCTGGACTTTCCTCTATTGGAATTCCAGTCACAAACGTACAGTATGTAGCAGGAGAAGGAACGAATGCATTGACATTTACGGCAACACTTACAGAAGACTTTGAAGTGACACCGGATGTAAATAATGCAATTAAAGATTTAAAACCTGTAACAGGAACAGTGAAAGATGTTCTTGGAAATTAAATGAAATAAATAGGGCGGTATTGGATGCAGAAATTCTGTGGACAATACCGTCCTGTTTCCGTTATAATAACAACATGAAAAAAGTAGTGAAAGATATATTGAGAAGAAAGATAATAGTTATAATTATAGTTGCTTTTATTAGCAGTATCTGTATTGTCGGATGCAAGGGCGAGCAGGAGAAAGTAAATCCGACAGAAATCCGTGTTGCAGTTATTGATACCGGTATTTCAACAAAAGCGATACCTGAAGAAAACATTTCCGAAGGGATGAATTATGTAGATACAGAATTATCTACAGAGGATACTTATGGGCATGGGACAGCGGTTGCTTCGATTATTTTATCAGAAGCACCGAATACGCAGCTTGTTCCGTTAGTCAGTAATGTCTATGAAGACGGGAAGATCAAACAGGTTAAAAATGATACACTTGCAGAAATGATCAAAGATGCAATCGACATTTATGATTGTCAGATCATAAATCTAAGTGCAGGACTCATTTTAGATAAAGATTCTGTGAGAAATGCAGTTGGATATGCGGAAGAACAAGGTGTACTTGTTGTTGCCTCTGCTGGAAATGATTATGAAGAAAATGGTGCAGTCAAGTATTATCCAGCTGCTTATGAAAATGTGCTGGCGGTTGGATCGTTAGTTAAAAATGGAGATGAGATTGCGTCATTCTCACAGAGAGGTGACTGGGTCGATACTTATATAGTTGGAGAGGAAATACCAATCAAAACTTTAAGTGGTAATGAGACGACAGGAGATGGAACATCTTATTCGGCAGCAAAAGTAACCGGAATGGCAGCAAAAGAATTAGAAGCTGATCCGACAATTTCAGTAAATGAATTAAGGGAAAAACTTGTACAGAAGAATGATTGGAAAGGATAACAAAGCAAGACTATGATAAACAAAGAACTATTTTATAAAGTAACATTAATTGATTGCAACGGAAAAGAATTGGAAGTTGCTAAATTTCTGCAGATTTTAACAGGAATGGAAAAAACAGAAACAAGAAGAATTGTAGCGAGTCTGCCATGTGTTCTTTATGAAGAGCTTGACGGAGAGGCTTGCTCTTATATTGAGGAAGCACTGGATTTTTATACTGCAAAATACAAATTAGAACCAGTAGGTGATGAAAAAGAAGTGTATGAAGTAGATCCATCGGTCTATCCTTCAAAACAGGTGATCGCGCTTGGAAGTATGGTTGATTACATCGGAAAGAGGTCAGAGTTTGTAAGCATCGCGAGAAAATATGACTTCCCGAAGAATGTGAGCCTGAATGATACGCCATTCTTAGTAAAAGATGGTTTGGCAGAAGAACAGGCAGTGAACCTGCGGCAGGATCTTCGCAATATGGGAATGTTTGCGCTGATTATGAGAAGTGGGGCAGAAGTCCAGCAGGTGAAGAAGAGGGGATTTTTAGCAGGGGTGTTTGCACGTTGAGATGAATAAAAGGGTTGTTTGATACAGACAGCTGTGAGTAGTGGTTATATAGCCGATTTCTTACAGAAAATTCAATTGGATTTTATTGACACTTTTGCTGAGAAGGACTACAATATCTTTAGATTGTTAATTTAATAACATACAAATAAGGAGTTTAGGAGGCAGACAAAAATGGCAAATATTTTATGTAGTCCAAGCAAATATGTTCAAGGTGCAGGTGAGATGAAAAAGCTGGGTGAATATGCTCAGAAGTATGGTAAAAAAGCACTTGTACTGATCACAGAGTCGGGGTATAAACGTATTGAAGACGTTCTCAAAGTTGGATTTGAAGGATATGATATTGAACCAGTGTATGAGTATTTCAACAGAGAATGTAGCAAGACAGAAATTAATCGTTTGGTAGCCGTTATGAATGAAAAGGGCTGTGATGTTGTTATTGGTATTGGCGGAGGAAAGATCCTTGATACTGCGAAAGCAGTTGCTTATTACAAAGAAGTGCCGGTACTGATCTGTCCGACAATTGCATCTACAGATGCGCCATGCAGTGCACTTTCTGTTATTTATACTGATGAAGGCGTATTCGAAGAATACTTATTCCTCCCAGCTAATCCAAACATGGTTCTGATGGACACAGAAATCATTGCAAAATCACCAGTCAGACTGACAGTTTCCGGAATGGGTGATGCACTTGCAACTTATTTTGAAGCAAGAGCCTGTCAGGCTAGCGAAGCAACAACTTGTGCTGGCGGAAATGTTACTATGGCAGCGATGTCACTCGCAAAACTGTGCTTTGATACATTGATGAATGAAGGTGTGAAGGCAAAACTTGCTCTGGAAGCAGGAGCCTGCACAAAAGCTGTTGAGAAGGTAATTGAAGCCAATACATTGCTTAGTGGAATCGGATTTGAGAGTGGCGGTCTTGCAGGAGCACATGCAATCCATAATGGATTCACAGTTTTGGACGAGTGTCATCATATGTATCATGGAGAGAAAGTTGCATTTGGAACAATCACACAGCTTGTTCTGGAAGACATTCCGGCAGAAGAACTGGAAGACATTATCGATTGGTGCATTGAACTGGGACTTCCTGTTACATTAAAAGAACTTGGTATTACAGAAGTGACAGACGAGAAGCTTATGGCAGTTGCGACAGCAGCCTGTGCAGAGAATGATACACTTCATAACATGCCATTTGAGGTGACACCTGAGACTGTATGCGCAGCAATTAAGGCAGCAGATGCTTACGGAAGATATTTCCTGGGAGAATAGAATATGGGAAATAGGACACCATTTCGTTAAAATAGAAAAACCAATTTGACAAACTGATTTTCTGTGGTATAATTTTCATGCTGTGAAAAACAGCCGACAGTTCATTTGTACCTTCCTGTCGAAAAACAAAACCAGGGCTAGTTAAGAAGATTCTAGGCTCTGCGTGCAAAGAAGTACGCAGAGCTTTTTATATTATTCAGGAAATACTTTCCCATATATATAAAACGCTCCGCTTAGGATACACAGCTCTTAAAAGGTACATACATTTCACATATAGGAGAGTTGAAATATGTATTATTTGCAAACAAAAGCCAGTTTTGACGCAGCACATTTTCTATGGAAATACGAAGGAAAATGCAGAAATATCCACGGACATCGTTGGAATGTTGTTGCAAAAATCAAAAGTCAGGAGCTGGAGCAAGAAGGACAGACACGGGGAATGGTAGTGGACTTTGGTAATCTGAAAAGGGATCTGAAAAAACTTTGCGATTCCTTTGATCATAGTCTGATTTACGAGACAGGATCACTGAAAGCAGAAACAGTGGCTGCGCTTCAGAATGAGGACTTTCATCTGGAGAAAGTTTCTTTTCGTCCTACGGCAGAGAATTTCGCATATTATTTCTACAAGGAATTAACGGAATTGGGATATGAGGTTCATTGTGTGGAAGTATATGAGACACCGAATAATTGTGCGGTTTATGAGGAAGAGTAGATGAAAGTAGTAGAAAAATTCACCAGTATTAATGGGGAAGGCACACGGGCAGGAGAATTGGCAGTCTTTGTTCGTTTCAAAGGATGCAATCTGCGTTGTAGCTATTGTGATACTATGTGGGCCAATGAACCGGATTGCCCATATGAAGAGGAAACCCCAGAAGAGATTTTAAATTATGTTTTAGGAACCGGAATTCGCAATGTGACACTTACAGGTGGAGAACCGTTACTGCAAAAAGACATTAGAGAATTGATCCACCTTCTTTTACAAGCCGGCTTACAGGTCGAAATTGAGACAAATGGCGCAGTTGATTTGTCTGCATTTTGTGAAGAACGACCGGTATTTACAATGGATTATAAGTTACCGTCAAGCGGGTGCGAAGAATATATGATAACAGAGAACATGGAACTGCTTGGAAAGGATGATACTGTAAAGTTTGTATGTGGCAGCCAGGAGGATCTGTTAAAAGCATTGGACATGATTCAGACTTATGATCTGACAAACAGGTGTCATGTGTATCTTAGTCCTGTTTTTGGATCCATAGAACCAGTGCAGATTGTAGAATTTATGCTGAAACATCGGTTGAATGGTGTGCGTCTGCAGATTCAGATGCATAAAGTAATCTGGGATCCAAATGAACGGGGCGTATAAATAAGTAGTGAGGTGATGGAGATGAAAGCATTAGTTCTCTTTAGTGGAGGAATCGATTCAACAACGGCATTAGGACTGGCAATCAAAAAGTACGGGAAAGACCAGGTGATTGCACTCTCGGTTTCCTATGGACAGAAGCACGATAAAGAAATCAGGGCTGCAATAGCAGTTGCCGAATATTATGGCGTGGAGCATCTGTTCCTGGATTTAAGCAAGATATTTCAATATAGCAACTGTTCACTGCTTCAACAGTCCACGGAAGAAATTCCGGAGGAGAGTTACGCAGAGCAGATTTCAAAAACAAATGGCGATAAGCCTGTAAGCACATATGTACCGTTCCGAAATGGGTTATTTCTTTCTTCGGCAGCAAGTATCGCACTGAGCAAGGAATGTGGAGTGATTTATTATGGAGCTCATGCAGATGATTCTGCCGGTTTTGCTTATCCGGATTGCTCACCGGTATTCAATCAGGCAATGAATGAAGCAATCTGGGAAGGATCCGGACATCAACTGAAAATAGAAGCTCCTTTTGTAAATGTATCCAAAGCCGAAGTAGTACGGATTGGATTAGAACTGGGAGTTCCGTATGAATTGACATGGTCCTGTTACGAAGGTGGAGAGAAGCCTTGCGGAAAATGCGGAACATGCATTGATCGCGCAGCAGCATTTCAGGCGAATCACGTAGAAGACCCTGCGTTGAGATGGAGGAGGAAGCAATGAGAGAAAAAGAAAATTTAACATTATTGGGAAATCAGCAAACAGAATACCGTATGGATTATGATCCGTCTGTATTGGAGGCATTTCAGAATAAACATCCTGAAAACGATTACTTCGTCAAGTTCAACTGCCCGGAATTCACAAGTCTGTGCCCAATCACCGGACAGCCAGATTTTGCAACGATCACGATTTCCTATGTTCCGGACGAACGTCTTGTGGAGAGTAAATCCTTGAAATTGTATTTGTTCTCATTCCGAAACCATGGAGATTTTCATGAAGATGTGATCAATATAATTATGAAAGATCTTGTCAAGCTTCTTGAACCAAAATATATAGAAGTCTGGGGAAAATTCCTTCCACGTGGAGGTTTGTCCATCGATCCGTATTGTAATTATGGAAAGCCAGGTACCAACTGGGAGCAGGTTGCCTGGAATCGTATGAGTAATCATGATATGTTTCCGGAAAAAATTGATAATCGATAAGATAACGGTAGTGTGCAACAAATAGAAGATGGAAAGAAATTTTCAGGAGATTTCCGCATATTGGATTTACAAGAACACTCATCAACGTGATAAATTCATCTTTGGTAATCTTACTGTACTTCTCTAAGCATTTTTATGTTATTATGAAAATAGAATTATTACAAGAGAAAATCGTGAGGGAGAAGATATATGGGCACACTATATACAAGACTATCATCAATAACTGGTGAGATGTCACCTGAATCAATAGAACATCATATTGCTCGAGTTATGCTGGAACATATTCATCAATTGAATAACATTTCCATAGGTGCTATGGCTGATTTATGCTCTGTTTCAAAATCTACAATCTCCAAATTCGTTAAGCAATTAGGATTTGAGGATTACAAAGAATTTAAAGCAGAAGCATACAGTAGAGGGAAAAGAGAAGTTTACATAAAAGATCTAAATACGATAAATATTACAGATTATATATTGCAAAAAGGAACGGAAGAATATCTGGATGTGCTGTTTTCAGATATTCGCTATTTATTTTTCAATACTGACTCTAAAAAAATAGATCACTTGGTCACGTTGATTCATGATTATGAAGAAGTAGCCGCATTTGGAGAAGGATATTCAGAGACTGCTGCATTGAATTTTCAACATAAAATGTCTTTTTACCAGAAGTTCATTTACACAACTACAAATGACAGAAAACAAGTAGAGTATATTAGTCATGCAAAAGAAAATACACTACTGCTTATTTTTTCAAATTCCGGAAGGTATATTAGTGAGTATACGCATCTGACAGATGCTCCATCAAAGAAGTGTTTTGAAGAAACAAAAGCAAAAGTAGTTCTGTTTACTTCAAACAGAGAAATGGAGAAAGACCCTCGAGTTGATCTATGTATTGATTGGGAATATAAAGATTTAGTCCAAAACCATCCTGTTTTATATCAGCTGTTAATTGAACGAATTGCAATTGCGTATCAAAATAAATACGGATTCCCAATGGAAAAATGAAATCATCCATAATTTTTAAGACTGGAAAGTTCGCAAAATAGAAACTTTTCAGTCTTTCTTTTTTTTATTGTTATAATAACAACAGATTCAAGAAAGCGTAGTGAAAAGATGAGGAAGAAGAAATGAATAAAATATGTTTTCGTGAAGAAGCTAAAGATTGGAATGAAGCATTGCCGATAGGAAATGGATTCCTCGGAGCAATGGTATTTGGAAAAACCGGAACTGAACGACTTCAAATTAACGAAGATTCTGTTTGGACCGGAAGTTTTATGGAACGTGTAAATCCTGATGCGCGAGAGAACTATCCAAAAGTTCGTGAACTCTTATTAAATGGAGAAATCGAACAGGCCGAACTTCTCGCAGAGCGAAGTATGTATGCAACATATCCGCATATGCGACATTATCAGACACTTGGGGACGTTTGGATAGATTTTTACAAACAGAGAGGCAAAACGATCTTCAAAAAGGATCAAGGGGGACTTTTAAGCGTTCAGCATGAAAGTGTAGAAGTTCAAACGTATAACAGAGAATTAGATATTTCAAGAGCCGTTGGAAAAATTCAATATGAATCGGAAAAAGGAAAATACGAAAGAGAGTTTTTTGCCAGCAATCCAGATCACATAATTGTATATCAGATGAAATCCATAGATGGCGAACTTCTTAATTTTGATTTATCTTTAACAAGAAAAGATAACCGATCAGGACGTGGTTCATCTTTCTGTGATGGTACTGAAGTCCTGGATGGCAATAAAATCCGTTTATATGGAAAACAAGGTGGAGATCATGGGATTGCATTTGAACTACTTGTACAGGTAAGAACTAAAAATGGCAAAATTTCACGAATGGGAAGCCATTTACTAGTAGAGGATGCCAAAGAAGCAACACTATTTATCACAGCAAGAACATCGTTCCGAAGTGAACAACCGCTTCAGTGGTGTATGGATGTATTGAGTAATGCTGAAAAAGAATCTTATGGAACATTACAAGAGCGTCATATAAAAGATTATTTATCTTACTATGAAAAAAGTAATCTGAAATTGAATTATAAAGACTCTTATGAGCATCTGACAACACCGGAAAGACTTGAGCAAATGCGTAATGGCATAGAAGATATTGAATTAATAAATACATATTATAATTTTGCAAGATATCTTCTGATCAGTTCTAGCCGTGAAGGAAGTCTTCCGTCAAATCTACAAGGAATCTGGAATGAAGAATTTGAGCCTATGTGGGGGTCCAAGTATACAATTAATATCAATATAGAGATGAATTACTGGATTGCTGAAAAAACAGGGTTATCTAAACTCCACATGCCTTTGTTAGAACATTTACAAAGAATGTATCCGCACGGCAAAGATGTTGCTGAGAAGATGTATGGAATTGATGGATTCTGTTGTCATCATAACACAGATATCTGGGGAGACTGTGCACCTCAGGACAATCATGTATCATCTACCCTGTGGCCAATGGGCGGTGCCTGGTTCTGTTTGCATCTGATTGAACATTACAAATATACAAAAGACAGGGAGTTCTTGAAGGAATATTATGGAATACTGAAAGATGCTGTTAAGTTTTTCCTTCAATACATGGTAAAAGATGCTCATGGAAAATGGATTTCGGGACCATCCAGTTCTCCTGAGAATATCTATCTGAATCAAAAAGGAGAGGCGGGATGTCTCTGCATGGGAGCTTCTATGGATACAGAAATCATCAGAGAACTTTTTAATGGTTATCTGGAGATCACGGAAGAAAATCAACTCCCGAATGATCTGAATGAAGCAATAAATGAGCGACTGAATCATATGCCAGAATTGCAAATCGGTAAATATGGACAGATTCAGGAATGGAGTGAAGATTATGATGAAGTCGAGCCCGGACACAGACATATTTCACAACTGTTTGCATTATATCCTGCAGGACAGATACGTATGGATAAGACACCGGAACTCGCTCAGGCTGCAAAACAGACGATTGAGCGCAGACTGAAATATGGTGGAGGCCATACTGGATGGAGCAAGGCATGGATCATACTGTTTTATGCAAGACTGTGGGAGAAAGAAGAAGCTTGGAAAAACTTAAAGGAATTGCTTGAATATGCAACTTTAAATAATCTGTTCGACAATCACCCACCATTCCAAATTGACGGAAACTTTGGAGGAGCTTGTGGGTTACTGGAGATGCTTATACAGGATTATTCAGACAAAGTATTTCTTTTACCGGCATTACCGAACAGTCTTTTGAATGGAGAAGTCAATGGAATATGCCTGAAATCAGGCGCAGTACTGGATATGAAGTGGAAGGAAGGAAATATTGATGAAATCAGAATCACGGCAATGCGTGATTGTAAAGTCACCCTTGTTACTGAAGAAGAATATCCATTACATTTGAAAAAAGACCAAACGGTTTTTTTAGATAAAAATTTTAAAGAGAGAGGAAGGCAAACAAAATGAAGTACGAGAAAATGATTCAAAGTATTCTCAAAGAAGTTGGCGGTCAGGAAAATATTGAGAGTGTATATCACTGCGCAACAAGACTGCGTTTTCAGCTGAAAGATGAGACAAAGGCGAATGACGAAGCAGTAAAAGCAATTGACGGGGTTCTTTCTATCGTAAAAGGCGGAGGTCAGTATCAGATCGTAATCGGACAGCACGTAGCAGACGTTTATAACGAACTGCAGACAATGATGGGGACAACAGAAAATGAAGTTGAACTGAAAGATGCAAAAGAATTCAAACAGGAAATGAAAAAGAAAAAGATTTCCAGCCAGTTTATTGATGTGATCAGTGGTGTGTTTACACCGGTACTTGGAATGCTTACAGCAACTGGTGTGATCAAGGGACTGCTTGCATTTCTTGCCGCAACAGGATTGCTTGCAACTACATCCGGAACATATCAGATGTTAAACATTGTTGGAGATTGTTTCTTTAACTTCCTGCCAATATTCCTCGGATATACTTCAATGAAGAAATTTGGCGGAACACCGTTTATCGGAATGGCAATCGGAGCAGCTTTGGTATATCCGTCTCTAACAACAATCATGGCTGGAGATGCACTTTATACTTTGTTCAGCGGTACTATCTTCCAGACAGATGTATATGTAGAATTCCTTGGAATTCCGGTTCTTTTAATGAACTATGCAAGTTCTGTAATTCCAGTAATTCTAACTTGCTATTTTGCAGCAAAAATTGAGAAATTCTTTGCAAAAAGAATTAGTGATCTGTTCAAAACATTTGCTGTTCCTGCGCTGACACTTTTAATTAGTATTATTCTTGCATTTCTGATCATTGGACCGATTGCAACATTTGCAAGTGACTTACTCGGTGCAGCATTTACATCACTGTTCAATCTGAATGCGACTATTTCAGGTTTCTTATACGGAGCACTTATTCAGGTATGTGTTATGTTTGGAGTTCATTGGGGATTTGTTGCAATTTCTGTAAACAATCTTGCAACATTAGGTTACGATCCTATCACAATTGCTGGTCTTGCATCTGCATTTGGACAGGCAGGAGTTGTTCTTATGATTATGCTTAGAACAAAGAACAAAAAACTGAAAAGTGTTTGTGGACCAGCTATTATTTCTGCAATGGTTGGTATTACAGAACCATCCATTTACGGTGTAACATTACAGTTTAAAAAAACATTTATGTTAGCTTGTCTTGCATCTGGTATTGGTGGTGCTATCATCGGATTTGGTGGAGTAAAACAGTATGTATATGGAACAAACGGAATCTTTGGATGGCTTCAGGTAATTAATCCTCAGACAGGTTTTGATTCTTCTGTTCTTGCTGCAATTATCGCATGTGCTGTAAGTTTTATAGCAGCAATCATTCTGATGATGACAGTAGGAAAAGATTCTATTCCAGAAAGCAAATAATGATATTCTTTTAAGAAGATTTTAAGCTCTGCGTGTGAGAAGTACGCAGAGCTTTTTCTATATGCAAAAAGTCCTTAGATGCCACAGGCCTTAAAAAGGTACATTTATCATATAGATAGGAAAGTTGAAATATGTATTATTTACAAACTAAAGCTAGTTTTGATGCAGATCAGTATTACAGATGGTATAATAAAGCAGACATTAACTAATGTATTACTTGTAGGAGAGACAAAAAATGATGAATTGTATTATAGTCGGAACGGGAGGGTTCCTGGGAGCTGTAGCTCGTTATTTGATTGGCTTAATAAAAAATTCGAGCAACTAAACAAGATGAATGCACAGCAAAAAGCAAAAGTGGAATTCCTATGCAATGAATGCTGTTGGTTTGGTTGTAAAGATAGAAAAGCTTGTTATGAAACAGTTAGTCGGAAAAATTTGGGAGAAAATTGTCAGGATCATGTCTGTGTAGCGCCGGGCGCAGGAGAAGGCTATCTTTTCTCCAAAGCAATGGAGAACCCTGGGTTTATTAGTATGACTGATATCCAAGATATTTATATGCCAATGGGATTTTCTAATTTTAAGATTGAAGGACGAGGACTTGGAAGTGTACTGATTTTGGGATTTCTGTTGTATTATATGACTAAACCGGAATATCAGATCCATGTCAGAGAAGAAATATATCTGGATAATATGTTGGATCTTTTTCGAACATCGGCGCGTCCGAATATTGACAACAAAGATTATATCGGGTACTATTAAGTAACGCAATGCGTTATTTAGATAGGAGAGTTAAATGATGAGCAGAGGGAAAGAAGTAAAAGAATTAAGAGAAAAAATGGGAATGAACAGACGTGAGTTTAGCGATTACTATGGTATTCCGTATCGTACAGTTCAGGATTGGGAAGCAGAGAAAAGAGAACTTCCGGAATATTTGTTACGTTTATTAAAGTATAGAGCAGAAACGGAATGTCGAATAAAACGAATGGATGATTAGGACTGAATATTATTTTTTTAATAATAAATAACGCATTGCGTGTATTTGAGTGAAGCAGAAGGAGGTAGACGTGGAAAGAAATTTACTGAAAATTATAAAGAAAAACATACTATAGATGCAATGTATGGCTGGTATCGTTATGAGTCAAGATTTGCTTTGCCAGTGTTTAATGAAGTTGGGGAAATTGAAAGATATAATGTTTTTAATGTAATAATGGTTATTCGACATGCAAAAGATGGTAAAATGTATCTGTATGATATAATGAACATAAAAAAAGAAACGAGCACCCTTTTCCAGTCCGAAGACATTACTCAGTAAAAAACCCATTTCTTAGCTACGATTGTACCCCCATAGTAGCAAAAAGTCAATAAAAAGAAACGAATATATTTTGCAAATCATTTCACAATTAAATAATCTACCCATCCTAATCCATGCACTTTATTTCCACAGATAAACGTATGTATGATATAATTTGAGTTAGTACGTTAAATGATATTGTAGAAATTATAAATGATTACAAAAGTATCTGTTGCAATTGAGCGAGAGCTTCGCCATTGTGATGCTTTTTATATTAGCGTGGCATTTATTACCGAAGGTGGACTGGCACCGTTAAAGCAGGTACTTGCTGAATTACGCGATAAAGGTATACCGGGAAAGATATTAACGACAAGTTATCTGACATTTACAGAACCG
>OLQY01001025.1_pt1 | contig 26814 bp, 25 predicted proteins | sample 1672851 | NCBI WGS metagenome assembly OLQY01 (sample SAMEA3136730, study PRJEB25190) | human gut metagenome | reverse complement strand
TAAAGATTAGTACTCGTGCTGAAGAATCTAATAGCGTCTGGATGAACCTGTTGTTGACTGTCTTGCCATTAGTCATCATGATTTTCTTCTTCTACATGATGATGGGCCAAGCTGGTCAAGGTGGCGGCGGCCGTGGAGTGATGAGCTTTGGTAAGACCAAGGCTAAGCCATCTGATGCTAAGAAAAACAAAGTTCGTTTCTCAGATGTTGCCGGTGAAGAAGAAGAGAAACAAGAATTGGTTGAAATCGTTGAATTCTTGAAGAATCCAAAGAAATTCACGCGGCTGGGGGCCAAGATTCCATCTGGTGTGCTGCTTGAAGGGCCTCCAGGTACTGGTAAGACGCTGCTGGCCAAAGCCGTTGCGGGTGAAGCCGGCGTACCATTCTTCTCGATTTCAGGTTCTGAATTCGTAGAAATGTTCGTTGGTGTTGGTGCTGGACGTGTGCGTGATATGTTTAAAAAAGCAAAACAAAATGCACCATGTATCATCTTCATTGATGAAATTGATGCTGTGGGGCGTCAAAGAGGAACTGGTGTCGGTGGTGGACATGATGAACGTGAACAGACATTGAACCAGTTGTTGGTTGAAATGGATGGTATGGGTGAAAATAAAGGTATTGTGATTATCGCCGCTACAAACCGTCCTGATGTTCTAGACCCTGCACTTTTACGTTCAGGAAGATTTGACCGTCAGATTACTGTTAATCTACCAGATAAACGTGGACGTTATGAAATCCTGAAAGTACATGCTAGAAACAAAAAATTATCTCCAGAAATCAATCTTGAAAGCTTGGCAAAAAGAACACCAGGTTTCTCTGGAGCTGACTTGGAGAATGTTTTAAACGAAGGTGCAATTCTTGCAGTTCGTGATAAACGTAAAATGATTACGATGGAAGACTTAGATGAAGCAATTGACCGTGTAATGATGGGACCTGCTAAAAAATCTAAGAAATATACAGAAAAAGAAAAACGTCTAGTTGCTTTCCATGAGGCAGGACATGCAGTTATTGGATTGAAACTAGAAGATGCTGATAAAGTAGAAAAAGTTACAATTATTCCTCGTGGTGAAGCTGGCGGATATAATCTAATGACACCAAGAGAAGAAAAAATGTTCCCAACCAAAGCAGACTTTATGTCTCAGATTACTGGTTTAATGGGTGGACGTGTTGCAGAAGAAGTTATGTTTGATGAAGTATCTGCAGGTGCCAGCAACGATATTCAGAAAGCAACTAAGATTGCGAAGGCAATGGTAAGAAGCTGGGGTATGTCTTCTTTAGGACCAATTCAGTATGATGATGGTACTGGTAATGTCTTCTTAGGAAGAGATTATGGAAGCGGAAGCAATTATTCTGGTGAGATTGCATTTGAAATCGATAAAGAAATTCGTAAGATTATTAATGAATGTCATGCAAGAGCAACTAAGATTATCGAAGAAAATAAAGAACTGCTTACATTGATTGCGGAAAATCTTATTGAAGAAGAAACAATCACTAGTGAACAGATTGATAACTTAGTAAAATATGGTAAATTAACATCTCCTGAAGATGATGAAAGAGCAGAACAGGCTAAAGAAGCAGCTGCTAATGGAACTACTCAGCCACAGGAAGAAGTTAAACAAGAACCAGTACAGGAGCCTAAGAAACCAGAGATTGATTTTGATGCAGCTCTTAAAGAATTAACAAAAAAAGATGTAGATGATCAAAATAACTAAGATAAAACCTCGCGAGAAAATCGTGAGGTTTTATTTATCCCATCTAGTCATAGTAGACACTTATATAATGTGATAAAATTTAATTGGTGATAGCTATGTTAAGTAAAGAATATAAGACAAAATTAAATATTTTAATTCCGTATTATAGAGATAAATATCTTACAGAAACAAAGCAAGGAAAATGGCAAAAACAATGGTTTTATACTGATTCTAATTTAAATGTACAAATATGTTCAAGTAGAGATTATTGTGCTATGGAAAAAAGAGAAAAACTTTTAAATGACAAAGTTTATATTTTTGCGGCAAATAAATTAGGTAAAAAGGTTATAGAGAATTCTTGTTGGGATAAGATTATAGATAAGTATTCTGAACAATTAATTGAAGCGATGAATTGTAAAGAGGATGATAAATGTGCACAAATAATTGATGATATGTTAGAGGAAATGAAACATATAAAAAATATTTTATTCTATGAAGAAGTTATCTATTTGTTTAATGTATTGAGACTTTTCTTTACCAAAAGAGAATTCTGTACAGAAAAAGATTTTTTTTATCTTGATAGGATAGCTGACATATTTCAAAATAATTTACATGACTTGTTGTTATATTATTTATTTGTATATGCTAGTTATCATGAAAGTGAAAAAATTGATTATGTTCTTTCTAAATATAATTATAATAATTCTAGAATCATCTCCAATCAAAGATTTGCAATGGATAAATTAAAAAGAGAATCAAGATTTGTAGATGCCCAAAAAGGATACGAGAGAATACTAAATCAAATACATGATTCAAAATATGATATTCAGAAATTATACATATATTGGGATTTAGCTATAGTGACAATTCGATTTGATTTTTATGCAACAAAAGAATATATAAAGAAGATGCAGCCATTATTAAAGTCATTAGCATTATCCAATGGTCAATATTATTTCTTTAATCAGGCATTAGGTGATATAAATATGGATTTAGAGAATTATAAAGAAAGCATATTATTTTATAAAAATGCGTTAAAGTATTGTGATACAGATGTTGTTCGAATATTTTCATGTCTGTCTTTTTGTTATTTAATGCTAGGTGAAGATATTCCCAAAGAATACTTAATATGTGATGAACAGAATAAAGGGGATAGAACAGATTGGCTGTTATATGATTTTTTTAAAAACTATGATGTTAGTACGAAAAAACAAAGTATTGATTATTTAACTAATAAAGTTCTTCCAGTATTAGATAAGAATGAAGTAATATATCTTAATATTATAGAAAAGATATTATTAAAGTTTAGTGAAGAAGGAAGTTCATACAAACCATTATATCTCTATATGAAGATGAAAAAAAACAATAATTTTAAGTAAAAATTTTATGAAAAATATGACTTTTTTTCAATTATCCTAATTTTATTTATTATCATTTAGAACTAATGTATTATATAAGCGAAGGAAAGGTGATAAAAATGAAGTTAAAAAAATTTATACTATTCTTGCCTATATTATGCCTGGCACTTTGTTGTTGTATTGTAGAAGGGGGCAATAAAGGAATAGATGATCCAGGCATAACGACTTATAATGGGGGATATAAAACTGAATAGGAAAGATGGTTTTTATGAGAAAATCCTTAACAAAAGCAATCATTGCAACAGCATTATTTGCGACTAGTGGTTTAGGAATCTATGCTGCTACATATAGTTACGGGACAAATATTACATCGAACGGAAAAACACTTACTGCTTATACTGCTGCTTCTAATGATAACTGTAGTGTCACTACGCATGCATACTATATTCTTTCATCTACTGGGAAATTGGCTGATAATAATTTTTTCGCTTCAAGAGATCCAAATACAGGTCAGGCAAATATAATTAAAAATGCTTCAACGTATAATGCAAGGTATTTTACTCAAGCGGTTAGCACTCATAAGGTTGGAAATAATACTTATAAATCATCAGATGTGTACAATCAATAATTACCATAATAGATAAGTTGAATTTTGATACTTATGATCTAATTCGTTTTTGTAAATTACATATCTTTCTATTTATATAGGCAGTATAAGGGTGTTTTATAATATTCGTTATACTGTCTACTTTCTTATAAAGAGAGAAATTTTGTTAAGACAGATAATCTATGAAAAGAGAGTGATGAAAGCATGAAAAAGCTAATTAAGGTAATCATTGTGTGTTTGTTTGTGGTGTTGTCTTCATGTAGCTCAGAGGATGAAATAAGTGAGATAGATAAATCTGAAAATACATACCTATTAGATGCAGACTATTCTATCTTACATAGCAATATGGCGTGGTTAAGAAATATGGATATGACAGAAGATTATATTGTATTATTTCCTTATGTATCTATAGGTGACCTAATACCTCAAAGTGGTGAAATGCCAGATGGAACGGTTATCTCTTATCTACATAATGATGAAGCGGAGGTTTTAGATTCCGATCCGTCATCTTCATGTTCCATACAGAATCTAAAAGAGTGTGATGGCTTTGTTTCAGGTAATAATTTCAATGTTTATAAAGACAAGATATATTATATAGCTTCCGTATATGATCATGCGTCTGATAGTGAGACACAATATATCAGCCGGTGTGATTTTGATGGGAGAAATCAGGAAAAAATATTTAAAGTTCCTTTACAAGAAAATGAAAAAACAACAACTGGAGGATATAATTTATTTGAACTTCATAGAAATAAGATTTATTTTATGAATGGAGAACAGTTCTATATCGGTGATGTAGATACATTAGACTTTAATGATGTACAATTTGATGGTGTAAAAGGAATAGTAGATATATTCTTTGATGATAGTACTACATATATTTCTGCGGAACAGTATGAAAAAGATGATAAGGTACATTTTGATGTTACGCTAGAATGTGATTTAAGTTTAAATGTGAAAAAAATCATTGAAGAAGATAAAAATTTGATTTTTATAGACAAAGATATGATGTTTTATACAGAAGATATGAAGACGTATCTATTAAATAGAAATACTAAAAAAATAAGCAAAATAGGCGATACGATTTTTAATACCATTTTCTATCATGATGGTTATTATCTCTTAGATAATTCAGTTTATTATGATGAAACTCCTATGATAATTTTAATGGATAAAAATGGAGAAATTATTTATACGAAAGATTTAAGAAATAAGGAAATGTTCTTTCATAGACCTCAGATATTTACAGGAGATCGATTATATGTGTCAAATGGAAGAAATAAGTTTGGTTATTTTCCAATTAAAGATAATGAAATAGGGGATTATATAGAATTGGTAAATATAGAAGGAGAGGAGTAATGTGTCATTATTAGAAATAAAGGATATTAGTAAATCTTTTAAAGATATACATGCTTTAGATCATGTGACTTGTTCCTTTGATAAAGGGATATATGGTCTTATTGGCGCAAATGGTGCAGGGAAAAGTACATTATTTCATATCCTCACGACTTCTTTAAAGGCAGATGAAGGCGATGTTTTATATGATGGGAAATCTATTTATGAACTAAAGAAAGAGTATCGTTCTCATATTGGTTATATGCCACAGAATCAGAAAGGCTATGAACAATTAAGTGCAAAACAGTTTTTGTACTATATGGCAGCACTGAAAGGAATGAAAAAAGAAGATACTTCTAGACAGATTGCAGAATTAGCTGACAAAGTACATTTAAAGGAACATTTACATAGAAAAATGTCTGATTATTCTGGTGGTATGCGACAGCGTCTGTTGTTTATGCAAGCATTATTGGGAAATCCAGATATTCTAATTTTAGATGAACCTACTGCTGGACTAGATCCTTATGAAAGAATTGTTATGAGAAATCATATTTTTGATATATCAAAAGATAAAATCGTTATAATCGCAACACACGTCATGCAGGATATTGAATATATTGCGGATGAAATTTTACTATTAAAGAAAGGAAAACTATTATATCAGGGAGATAGCGGGACTTTGATTGAAAAGCTTAATGGATATGTGTGTGAAAAAAATATAGTTATGGAGGAACTGGAAAGTTATCAGAAACAATATCGTATTGCGAGAATGATTAGAATGAAGGATAAAGTGCGAATTCGCTACCTTAGCGATAAAATAATAAAGGATAGTGTGGAAGCAGATTTAGAAGATGTATATCTGTTCTACATGATGGATTCATGAAATTTCTATATTATGAATGGGTGAAGCTGATTCGTCAGAAAACATTCTTCTTATTGCTTATTATCTTGTGTGTTTCTGAATTGTTCTTCGTCTTTCTACAGAAAAATATAGATGGAAACAACGAAATAGAGACAAAGATAATTGCACAGATAGAAACACAGTTAGATAAATTGGGTAAAGATGAACAGCTAAATTATCTACAGGAAGAAAAAGAGTATTATGAGAAAGCATTCCGTTATTATCAGGAAGAATTCTTAGGTGAACATGAAGTAGAATTATCAAAAAGTGAATTTTCTCGTTATCAGAATGAGAATAAAGAGGAAATAATAATATATCAAGATACATTAACAGACTATGTAAACTATTATGAGAAAATCTACCAGTATAAGGATTATATCCAGCAGGTCAAGGATAAAACAGAATTAATGGAAGAAGGACCATTGTGGAATACATATGACGAAAGTAGAAAAAAGGAGATGATTAGACAAGCAGAAGCATATCAGAAATTAAGTACGCAGAATGTAGAAATCGTAAATTATCAGGGTGTAGAAAGTTTTGCGAATAATTCTATTGTTCGATTGTTATCTATATTACTTATGTGTGGGATTGTCATATTTGTATATAAAGATGATGATGCGGATATGAAAGAATTGTTGTTTTCCACCGCTAATGGACAGAAAATAACAGCGGTATATAAACTGTTGTTTGTGATACTGATTAGTTTTATCTTTACTTTCTTGTTTATGGGATATGATTATTTACTGCATATCGTATTTTATGGATATTGTCCAATGGATGTGGCAATACAATCAATTCCATCCTTATATGAAAGTCCATATGCGTTCACGATCATGCAGTGGTTTCTTATTTCTAGCTTACATTTTTCTCTATTTATTAGTATGCTTGGTATCTTCTTTAGTATGCTGTATCAGTTATATGCAGATAAGCTTTTATCTATTCTTACTTTCATTTTTCTTCTTGCCATAGAAATGATTTGTTTCTATTTGATTCGCGATACCTCTATTTTATCAGCACTTACAAGCTGGAATATACTTCGTTATATAATAGGAATATCATTATATTTAAATATGCCGGCATATTCTATATTTTCTTTCGTATTGTCATATCCGACAATATTAGCTATGAGCATGTTCCTGATAGGAATTCTATCTTCCATAATATATTTTGTAATATATGGAAAGCAACGAATAAATCTTAGATTCCATTTTCCTTCTATTACAGTTACATCTACAAATTTATTTTTACAAGAAAATTATTTATTATTATGGAAAAATAAGGGTATCTTTGTAATAATCGCTGTTATGTTTTATACTGGTTTAACTTTTTATCGTAACTATACATCTACAGAAATTATACGAGAAAACGAAAAGGCAGTTTATCAAGTTTATGAACCATATCTAGGAAAAATGAATAAAGAAAAATCTGAACTGCTAGAAGAGAAACAAAAAGAATATCAAATAATTGATGCTGAGTATGACGCATTGAAAAAGCAATATCAGAATGATGAAATAACTTATGAACAATATAAACAAAAGGAAGAGGAGTTACAGAAAGAAACACGAAATGCTATTTTATTAGAAGAAGTAATTCAGAGTTGGCAGATGTATCCAGAATATATAGCTTATGGAAAAGGATATAGTGCCATTTACTCACTGCGTATGCCAGAAAAAGATTTGAAAGATGGTATTGTTGTTATGTTATCTATCATTTTGCTGTTAAGTGGATTATTTGTAGAAAACAGACAACAGGAAAGTTTATTAATTACTACAGAATGTGGGAAAAGTAAAAGAAGAAATAGAAAATGGTTATGTGCATGTCTATGGGGAAGTGTAATTTTCTTAAGCGTTCAATTATTATCTTACTTACATTATTATTTGTTATATCCCATGACACAGCAAGATGCTCCGTTAGGTTCTATTGGAATAGAAGCTATGAATGTAACGTTTCCGTTATCTCCAGAGATGAATGTTATGCAGTATGGCCTAGCTTTAGTAGGAACGCGTATGTTTGGATTGATTAGTTTATTGATTTTATGCGTATTTATTTCAAGAAAATGTCATCATCGAATATTATCAATTTGTATTTTATCTACAATTGTTTTCTTTCCAGTTTGTTTATATATGGCAGATATAGAAATTGTGAAATTGTTTTCCTTATTTGATCTTGTTATGGGAAATTTATTTCTACAGAGGACTTTTTCACTATCAAAATTAATTATATTACTTTTATTGGATTTAATAATGGTGTTAGATATTCGTTATGATATGAAAGAATAAAGATTTAAGTGTTATCTGATTTAATTGAACTAGCAGATAGAGTAGTAACAATCGAATAAGAGTTTTGACTCTAAATCTCTAAAATTAAGATATTTTATTCCAATGCAACAACTGTTTACATAAATGACTATAGAAATATGTAGTCAATTGTTATAAAAATTGATAGAATACAAGCGTTGGAGATGATTAAATATGGAATTTAGAGATAAATTATATTCATTGAGGAAAGAAAAAGGATATTCACAGGAAGAACTTGCAAATCGCTGTAATGTTTCTAGACAAGCAATATCAAAATGGGAGAATGGAACATCGTTACCAGATTTTGAAAATTTGAAATCATTATCAAAAGCATTACAGGTAAGTATTGATGAATTACTAGATAATAATGAACAAATACAAAAAGAAATAGTGAAAGAGAAAGAAGTAATTTATGTTCATCATCGCTATTTCTATGAGAAACGTTACCAATCTAATTTAAAGATATTAGGTATACCTCTTATTGATATTAATATTGGAAGAGCAAGAGATGAACAAGGTCATTGGAGAGTTGCGAAAGGTATTATTGCGATTGGTAATGTATCAATTGGAGTAATTTCTATTGGTCTATTAAGTTTAGGATTATTTAGCTTGGGTTGCTTAACACTAGGATTACTAATTGCGTTAGGACCACTATCTTTAGGATATCTTGCGATAGGAGCATTATCCATAGGTTATATAAGCATTGGGGCTATGGCAATTGGTGTTTATAGTTTAGGGGCTTTATCCATTGGTTTTTATGTTGGAATAGGAGCATTAGCATATGGACCAATTGCAGTTGGTGTAAATCCAATGGGAGATGTTGTATATCATCTACGAGAAAGCAATGCTTGTTTCTTAAGTCCAAATGAATATCATAATTTTCAAACTTTCTTAAACACTACACCACTTCCTAAGCTAATAGAATTTTTATTACGGCGTATACCTAAATGTTAATTTATAAGTCCCGTTGAACAACGGGATTTTTATCTTTTGTTTTTTTGAAAATATGATAGAATTAATACCTGTAGGTGATGAGATGAAAAACATGACACAAGGAAATGTCACAAAATTAATTATGAGTTTTGCGATTCCTGTTTTATTAGGAAATATTTTTCAACAGTTTTATACAATGGCTGATACAATGATGGTTGGACAGATTTTAGGAGTTAATGCTTTAGCTGCAGTAGGGGCTAGTACTTCCTTATCCAATTTAGTGATTGGCTTATGTACAGGAGTTGCTATGGGGGTGTCTATTCTCATTGCGCAATACTATGGTGCTAAAGATGAAGAAGGAATGAAGAAAGCAACAGCTGGCTGTTTGTTGTTATGTGCGGTTAGTGTAATTGTGATTTTTATATTCGCAATGTTAACTAAAGATTTATTATTAACATTGCTGAAGACTCCTTCCTCTATATATGATGAGGCAAATGAATATTTGACTATTATTGTTTTTGGTCTATTTGTGACAATGGCATATAATATGATGGCTAGTATGATGCGTTCCATTGGAGATAGCAGAACGCCTTTATATTTTCTAATTGTCGCATCAATTTTAAATGTGGTATTGGATTATATCTTTATTGCATATGTTCATTTAGGAGTAGCAGGTGCAGGATATGCAACTGTGATATCACAGTTTGTTAGTGTTGTTTTATGTTATATCTATATGAAGAAGAAATATCCAATGTTTATAATTAAGAAAGAAGATTTTCAGTTTGAAAAAGAAATCTTATATAAACAATTATCCATGGGAATTTCTATGGGCTTAATGAACTCTATTGTTTCTTTAGGATCTGTAATCTTGCAGAGTGCAGTCAATAGTTTGGGAGAAGTAACAATTGCGGCACATACAGCCGCAAGAAAGGTTGTGGAAATGTTCATGCAGCCATTAATCAGTATAGCTATTGCGGATACGACTTTTGTTTCTCAAAACTTAGGCGCAAAACAATTTAGACGTATACGAGCTGGGATGAAATCAAGTGTTGCGATTACCTTTATATGGGTATGTATTGTAATTTTATTATCCTATACTTGTATTGATTTCTTTATTGGTTTCTTAGTAAACGCAAAACAAACACAAGTAATTGAATTAGCTGCATATTATACAAGAATAAGCAGTATCTTCTACTTTATCCTAGCCATATTATTTATTTATCGTAATGGTCTACAAGGTCTAGGAAATGGAAGAGGACCAATTGTTTCTAGCTGTATAGAGATGGCAGTAAAGATTGCCGCAACATTTTTATTAATACCTTTTACTGGATATCTAGGAGTCTGTTTAGCAGAACCGATTGCCTGGTCGATTATGGGACCAGTGTTAATGTTCTTCTTTTATAAGGATTTAAAATCAAAAGAACAGGGTATGTTATAGGGGTGAGATTCTTCTCAATAATAGCACTTTATGTTATACTACAAGTGCATTCGATAGGAGTGATACTATGATGAAAGATTATTTATTAAAGGCTCTTGCATGTAATGAACATGTAAGAATATATATATGCTCATCTACAAATTTAGTAGAAGAAGCTAGAAAACGTTTTGATATGTACCCAACTAGTGCTGCAGCTTTAGGGCGTGTATTAACTGTAGGTTCTATGATGGGAAGTATGTTGAAGACAAAAGATGAACAGCTTACTATTCGTATTAATGGAGGAGGACCTATTGGGACAATATTAGTTGATGCATATAGTGATGGGCATGTTCGCGGATTTGTAAGTGATCCTCATATCTTACTACAGTACAATGATACTGGAAAACTAGCGGTAGGTACTGCAGTAGGAAAAGATGGTTATTTAGAAGTCATTAAAGATATGAAAATGAAAGAAAACTGGAGTGGAACAGTTGCCTTACAAAGTGGTGAAATTGGTGATGATTTCGCATATTATTTCACTGCCAGTGAACAGACTCCATCAGCTGTTAGTGTTGGAGTATTAGTTGATACAGATAACTCTATTATCTCTGCAGGCGGTATGATTATTCAGATGCTTCCTGATGCAGAGGAAGAAGATATTGTGAAAGTAGAAAATATTGTTTCTAACATGAAGCATATGTCTACTTTAATTCAGGAATATGATAGTTTAGAAGATATCTTAAAAGATTTATTTGATGATGTGAAAATCTTAACTGGACAGGATATTGAATTCCGTTGTAAATGCGATCGAGCAACTATGAAACGAGTATTGACTACATTATCTAAAGAAGAACGCAAGGCAATGATAGAAGAAGATCATGGCTGTGAGATTACATGTAATTTCTGCGGTGAAAAGTATCAGTTTAGCGAAGAAGAATTATTAGACTTAGAAAGGTTTATAGAAACTCATGCAAGATAATTCATGGAAAATAAGAGATATTGTAATTCCTAATAAAGTAGTAATAGCTCCTATGGCAGGAATATCTAATCCAGCATTTCGTGTAATCTGTAAAGAATTTAATGCAGGTTTAATCTATACAGAAATGGTATCTGATAAAGCGTTATATTATGATAATGAAAAAACAGTAGGGATGACTGATGTAGAAGAACAGGAACATCCTTTGACGATGCAGATATTTGGTCATGATATTAATACAATGGTATATGCCGCAAAGTTTTTAGATGAAAAAACAGATTGTGATATCATTGATATTAATATGGGATGCCCAGTTACTAAAATAGTAAAGTCTTTTGCGGGAAGTGCATTAATGAAAGATGTTGATCATGCGATTAATATGACAAAAGAAGTTGTTCAGAGTGTAAAGAAACCAGTTACTGTGAAAATGCGTATAGGCTGGGATCTAGATAACATTACTTGTATAGAGCTTGCGAAAGGTTTGGAAGCTGTTGGTGTACAGGCACTTGCAGTGCATGGACGAACAAAAAAACAGATGTATGAAGGGAAAGCAGACTGGTCTTACATAAAAAAAGTAAAAGATGTAGTATCCATCCCTGTCATTGGAAATGGTGATATCAGAAGCGGAGAAGATGCTAAGCGTATGTTAGAAGAAACTGGCTGTGATGCGGTAATGGTTGGTCGCGGAGTATTAGGTGATCCTTGGCTAATCAAAGACATAGTTCATTACTTAGATACGAATGAACATATGCCTCCTGTAACATTAGAAGAGAAATTCAACATGGCTCGTTTACACGCATCTCGTCTATGCACATTAAAAGGTGAATATGTAGGTATACGAGAAATGAGAGGACATGCGGCATGGTATGTAAAAGGCTTGCCAAAAAGTCATCAGTTGAAGGATAAGCTAACAAAGATAGAAACATATCAAGATATGGAGGATATCTTATCTGTTTATGAAAAAGAATATCAAGCATGGTTACTAGAAAAATAATATTTGATTCCTTTTATAGATAATGAGCTATGAGAGGAATCTTTTTTTATAACCATATCTTTTCCTATAAAATGCGAGTATAATAATAACAAAGAACTAGAGGAGGAATTATTCATGAAATTTAAAGATTATCCTTATGAACATATTAGCTATGAAGCTTTTGAAGAAACTATGCAGCAAGCAACAAAGCATCTGAAAGAAGCAAAGGATTATGATAGCTTTAAAGCTGCTTTTGATGAAGGTAAAAATACAGTTGCACATATGGATACAATGTATAACATTTATTATGTTCGTTATACAATTAATACAGAAGATGAATTCTATCAGAAAGAAAATGATTACTGGGATGAAGTAATGCCAAAAATGAAAAATTTATATACTGAATTTGATAATGAAGTGCTTGCTTCACCATATGTAGAGGAGTTAAAGAAAGATGTTCCTGAAACATATTTCTTATTAGCAGAATATGCACAAAAAAGTTTCTCTCCAAAAATTATTGAAGATTTACAGGAAGAAAATCGTTTACAAAGCAGTTATCAGAAATTAATTGCTAGTGCGCAGATTCCATTTGATGAGAAAGTATATACTTTATCAGAATTAGGAGTAAAAATGGAAGATGAAGATCGTGATGTACGTAAAAGAGCAACTCTAGCTTATTGGGGCTGGTTTGATGAACATCAGGATGAAATAGATGATATCTATGACCGTATGGTAAAAGTAAGAGATACCATGGCAAAGAAATTAGGTTATAAGAACTATGTAGAATTATCCTATGTCTTAATGAATCGTTTTGACTATAATAAAGAAGATGTAGAAAACTATCGTCGTCAGGTACTTGAAGATGTTGTTCCTTTATGTAATGAACTTTATGAACGTCAAAGACAACGTTTAGGATATGATAAATTAAGTGTTTATGATGAGAAATATGAATTCACTAGTGGAAATCCTGCACCTAAATATGGGACAGAAGAAATGATACAGCGTGCTAATAAGATGTATCATGAATTAGATGAACGTACTGGAAAATTCTTTGATTTCATGGTAGAACATGAATTATTGGATTTAAATAGTAAAAAAGGGAAAGCTAGTGGTGGATATTGTACAACATTTGCAGATTATCACTCTCCATTTATATTTAGTAACTTTAATAAAACAAGCCATGATGCTGAGGTTTTATGCCATGAAGCTGGTCATGCATTCCAGGCATTTACTTCTATAAATATTCGTCCTGTAGAATGTATTTGGGCAACTTATGAGAGCAGTGAAATTCATTCAATGGGTATGGAATTCTTCACTTGGCCTTGGATGGAAAGTTTCTTTAATGAAGATGCAGAGAAATATCGATTCTTACATTTATGTGGTGCGATAAAATTTATTCCATATGGTGTATTGGTAGATCATTTCCAGCATGAAGTATATGAACATCCAGAGATGACACCAAAACAACGTAGAGAAACTTGGAGAAAATTAGAGAAACAATATCTTCCTCATAAAGATTATTCAGAATGCCAATTCTTAGAAAATGGCGGCTGGTGGTTCCGTCAGAGTCATATCTTTACCAGTCCATTCTATTACATCGATTATACATTAGCACAGGTATGTGCATTACAGTTCTGGTTCCGTCTATATCAAAAAGATGAAACAGCATTTGAAGACTATTATCGCATTTGTCAGATTGGCGGTACAAAAACTTTCCGTGAAATCGTCAAGACCGCAAACTTAAAAGTTCCATTTGAAGATGGCTGTCTGAAAGATGTCATGATTGCAGTAAAAGAATATCTGCAAGGTATAGATGATAAGAAATTATAAAATTCTGTGAGGTTATTATGGCAACAAATACAGATGAAATATTAACTTGGAGTTTTATTAGAAAATGTGAACCATCTAAAGAAATTATTGAAATTCTAGTAGATAATGAAGAAATCTATCAGTGTTATGCGACAGTTCGAGATATTGCGGCACTAACAAACAAAAGAGTGATTGTCGTAGATGTACAAGGTATTGGGAAAAAGAAAGAAATCTATTCTTTACCATATCGTTCTATTGATATGTGGAGCAGTGAAAATACAGAAACATTTGATTTGAATCAAGAATTAGATTTATGGACAAAGGCAGGGCAATTTAAATTAAAAATTGCTTCTAAGTGTGATATTAGAGAATTTGATAAGATTTTAGGTAATGGAATCTTAAATAGTAAATAATATAGCATGTAAGCATATTTTTATAATTGACAAAGAAAGGCTTTGTCTATATAATCATTAACGTAAATATGGCTATGAAGAGAGAGTAACATATGGAAAGCTTTCAGAGAGTACACACAATGGTGAGAGTGTGGCAGTGGAACATATGCGAAATAAAGACTTGGAGCTTTCCTAATGGACGTTACTTCACGTTACGAAGAGACTTGAAACATAGTCACTAAGGCTGATTAGGGAGACCTATCAGTGAATTAGGGTGGTACCACGATGAAGCTCTCGTCCCTATGATGGAGGAGAGCTTTTTATTATAGAAGAAAGTAAAGGAGCAGATTATGGAAAAGTTAACCGAACAAGAAGTTATCCGTCGACAAAAAATGGAAGATTTGCGAGCAATGGGAATTGATCCATTTGGACATGCATATGAAAGAACGCATAAATCTGGACAGATTCGTGCTGAATTTGAAAATCTAACAAAAGAAGAATTAGAAGAAAAAAATGTACATGTAAAAATTGCTGGACGTATTATGACAAAACGTCGCCAGGGTAAAGCTGGATTTATGCACATTCAGGATCTTGATGGAAAGATTCAGATTTATGTACGTAAAGATGTTATTGGTGAAGAAGCTTATGAAATATTTAAGAAGTCTGACATTGGTGATATCGTAGGTATTGAAGGTACAGTAATGAAAACAAATCATGGAGAACTTTCTGTTAAGGCTGAAGTTTATACACACCTAACAAAGGCTTTACGTCCTCTACCAGAAAAATTCCATGGGTTACAAGATAAAGAAGAACGTTTCCGTCGTCGTTATGTTGACTTAATTATGAATGAAGAAGCAAAACGTATTGCGATTACTCGTCCGCGTATTATTCGTGCTATTCAACGTTACTTAGATGGAAAAGGTATGATTGAAGTAGAAACACCAGTTCTACAGCCAATCCTTGGTGGAGCTGCAGCTCGTCCATTTATCACTCATCACAATACATTAGATATGCCATTCTATTTACGTATTGCGACAGAATTACCTCTAAAAAGACTTATTGTAGGTGGATTAGAAGGCGTTTATGAAATTGGTCGTTTGTTTAGAAATGAAGGAATGGACGCAACTCATAACCCTGAATTCACAACAGTAGAGGCTTACATGGCTTATTCTGATTTAGAAGGTATGATGGACTTAATCGAAGGTCTAATTGAGTATGTTGCGAATGAAGTTTGTGGAACAACAGAAATTGAATATCAAGGAAAACCAATTTCATTGAAAGCTCCATTCAAACGTTTACATATGGTAGATGCTATTAAAGATGCATGCGGTGTTGATTTCTGGCAAGAAATGACATACGAAGAAGCATGTGCTCTAGCAAAAGAACATGGTATCGAAGTTGAAAAGAAACACAATAGTGTTGGACATATCGTAAATCTATTCTTCGAAAAATATGTAGAAGATACATTGATTCAGCCAACTTACTTATATGGACATCCAGTAGAAATTTCTCCATTAGCTAAGAAAAGCGAAAGAGATCCTAGATATACAGATCGTTATGAATTGTTTATCAATGGTAAAGAATATGCAAATGCATTCTCTGAATTAAATGATCCAATTGATCAGAGAGAACGTTTTGAAAATCAGTTAAAACTTCGTGATTTAGGTGATGACGAAGCTAATGAAATGGATGTAGACTATGTAGAAGCTCTAGAATATGGTTTACCTCCAACTGGTGGTGTAGGTATGGGAATTGACCGTTTAGTTATGTTGCTTACAAACCAGGATACAATTAGAGAAGTATTATTGTTCCCGCATATGAAAAACCGAGATAACTAAAGAATTAAAAAACGATAAAAAAAGGGTGTTTAAGGTATAAATAGGTTTGAATTATTTATTTTTACGCCTGATTTACGCCCAAAGTAGAAAATTGATTTATAAAATGGCATACAGATATGTATGCCATTTTATCTATGGGAATTTTAATTATTTTCATATTATCTAAAAAGTGTTTATGAACTTTTGTATCTATAATTATATAATAGTTTATGTAAATCAGGATAACCCCCATAATAAAATTATTAATCATATTATTCACTGATAGCTATACATAATCTTCACAAGGTAGTGTCCTTGTCTTTTTTGTTGATGAATGGAGCTATTAGTTGTTTAATTTCTTGTATAGTTTTATTTCTTAATAAGGTATCAGAATTATAGTTAGATGTGTATCCGTAAAGTAAGTCAATCATCCCTTTTAACAATTCTTCGTTTGATATATCTTTTGGTAGGATAGGCACATCTTTTTCTTTTGATACTAATTCTATATGGAAAAGAGTTTTATTATACAAGATATCTTTAAAAACATCTGTATAATATGTCGTGCAATATCGAGTTAAAGCACTTATACTTCGGGATGGATTAGTGAGAGAGCTACTAGAGGATAAAGTTAAGGTTAAACTGTTTTCTTTTATCTCATTAATAGTAAAACTTTTACCATCTCTCTTAAATGTAAGCCCCATATTGATTGCATCAATAGCTTCCTCTAAAATATATCTGCATTTGAAAAAATTCATATTGGTCTTTTTTTTTGCAAATTTTAAGTTGAACTTGTAATAATACATTATCTAATATCCTTTCTCATAAGTTTCTTTCTAATGTATTATAAATCAAAAGTAGAAAAAATCAATAATTATACAGTAAAACTTTTTATAAAGTTTTACTTTATCTGTTGATATTACTCAAATAATATGATAATATTAAGTAGAACTTAAGTAACAGTTATACTTAAGAGTTATTTAAAAAAGGAGAGTAGGATTAATATGATACTTAATTATATTGAATGGAACGGTCATGCAATGGGAAATTATGAATATCAAATTCCGGTGTTCATAAGTGAAAAAATTAAAGAGACACAAACGGATGTATTCATGTTGTGCGAGTTTATTCAGGGACAAGGATTCAATTATTTTAATGAGGAATTGAAAGATTATAAGCTCTTTATATCACCAAAGGCTACTGTAAGAGGATATAATCAGATTTGCATAGGGATAAGAAAATCGTTAGACTTTGAGTTATTAGGTGTATATAATATAGATACGACGGATCCTTTTTTGCCGGAATTCCTGCATATAAAAATAAAAATAGAAGAAATAATTCTTAATCTAATCGCAATACGGATTAAGACACAAGGAAACACTCAACAAAAACAATTCGCTTTTTTAAAATCTTATTTACATCAAATAGAAGGGGCAATCCTATGCTGCGGTGATTTTAACTGTACTTGTTTAAAGGTGCAAGAGATAATAGGTGAAGTAGGAGTTGTGTATGGACCTAGACGATCCAATAATAAATATTCATATGTTTTTCAAGATGGAAATCAGCAGGCTCTAGACCATATCATTGTTCGAGGCGAGAAAAGAGTATTTAATCCTTACACAGATTACTTGGAAAGCCCACTAGCAACGTATGATTTTAGTTTTGTAACTAAGCATAATGGATATGGGAATAAGACAGCAGATAGTTATCTTTCTGATGGCGAGTTGCCTGACCACGCGCTTTTAAAAGGAGCAGTAGAGTTTTGAAATCAGTCTGGTGGAGAATTCATCGTATGAAAGATTGGTAGAAAACAAGCTCTTCGAAAGATAGCTACTTTTAATATAGTAGGGAACTTTATAATTGTTAATATCACGTGCTATATGCGTGGACAGGGTTTCATAGAAAAAAGCACCTCATGATATAATACTGTTGACTTGCGATTGCAGTAAAAATAACAGGAGGTGCTATCTTAATGAAAGATTATCATATACTAGTTATATTTGTAAATACTATATTTAATAATAACTGAATATAGAAGAATGGTAATCTACAATAGATTACGAGCAGATATAGGGCAATTTTTAAGAAGTTTATGTGAAAGAAAACCTAGAGTAGTATTATTGGAAAGGCATGTTAGTATTATGAACAAATAGGAGATAGAAATAATGGAAATGATAGAAAAAGCTTTAGCTATTGCGATGAAAGCTCATAAAGGACAAAAAGATTTAGGTGGAAGAGATTATATCGAACATCCTAAAGCTGTTGCTAATTTACTTGATACAGATGAAGAAAAAGCAGTAGGGTACTTACATGACGTATTAGAAGATACTTCTATAACAGAAGAAGACTTAATTACAATGGGAATCTCTAGTGAGATTGTATCCGCGATAAAAGTTTTAACGAAAGAAAGAGGGGAATCATATACAGAGTATATAAAGCGTGTTAAAAAGAATGAATTAGCAAGAAAAGTAAAAATAGCAGATTTGCAACATAATATGGATTTATCACGTATTCCAAATCCAAGTAAAAGAGATTTTGAGAGATTGGAAAAATATAAGAAGGCTTTAATGTATTTAAAATTATAATGTGGAGGAGTGTAAAATGGAATCTTGTTTAAGTAAAAATTTATATGTATATTATGGTTCTGAACACTTTAACAGAGATCTATTTAAAAATGATAACAATAAAGATATACCAAAATTCAGTCTGGTTGGTCTTTCGTTAAAATCTGAGAATGGATGGAAAAAATGGCGTAATGATAATAATGTGAATAGTATAAGTAAAAAAGATTATTTTTGTTTTAGAATAAATAATAATAACTTAGCATTAGATAATGTAAATGATATAGAAAAACTTCCCCATTATAAAGATAAAGGTAAAAATATTATAGATTATGAAGCTCTTTTAAGGATGGATTATCCAATTTATGCTCTGCATATGAAAAGCAATGTTGCTAAATATTTATTAGGAATAGAATATGATTGTGTCTTAGTCTTGAATGATATTTGCTTAATAGAAAATTATAGCGCTAAAGATACAGATTATCCTGTTATTTTTGATGATATATGGCCATTGAAATATTATAAGACAATATCTGAAGGTATAGAGATTTCATTTTCAGAATATAAATTAAATAATAAAACCTATATATATTCTGAACAACCAGATGAATATTATGGATTTAAATATTTAATAGCTTGTTTATCAGATAGGAGGATTGTGGAAATCTGTGGATATCAAGGGCAAGAATTGATTAATGTTTGTGAAAAACTTATGATACAAAATGTGATTTTTAAAAAATACCTTCATAACAAGCGACAGAAAAATTAGAAGAGTTTTATAAAAAACTGGAATTACTGTGTTCTACAGATGAAAAGTCATTATTCTTTAATCGATAGGCACTTATCTATGACGAAGGCTGGAAAAGATATTTACCTGAATCTGTTATGTACTTTGAAGAAGAGAGTATGTGTGGAGTAGATTTATCATTAGAAAAATACCGTTGTTTCTATATATAGATTAATACAAAAGATGGTGCTAAAGATAATAATATAATCTCTGTAGTGAAGTTAATGAAAGGAGCTGACTAAATATGATTTATGTAATGAGCGATATTCATGGTATGTATGATAAATATATAGAAATGATGGACTTAATTGATTTAAAAGAAAATGACTCTTTATATGTATTAGGTGATATAGTTGATCGCGGTAATGGTTCTATGAAAATACTAAAAGATATGATGAAAAGACCTAATGTATTTGGTATTTTTGGTAATCATGAATTAATGATGGCAGATTGCTTTAATATTATTACACAAGAAATTACAAATGAGTTATTAGATAATTTTGATGAAGAAACGCTAATGAAATTATCTGATTGGATGAATAATGGAGCATTTCAAACCATTCAAGAATTTAAAAAATTAAGTAAAGAAGAACAAAAAGACATCATTGAATATTTAATGGAGTTTACTGCATATGAAGAAGTAATGGTAAATGGTAAAGATTATCTTTTGGTACATGCTGGTTTAGGTGATTTTAGTGAAGGAAAATCACTAGATGAATATGATATAAATGATTTTGTTTGGAAACGTCCTGATTGGGATATTCCATACTTTATTGACTCTAATAAATTTGTGGTAGTTGGTCACACTCCAACATTAGGCATTACGGGAAAGCCTGAAATCTTTTATAAAAATAATTTTATAGCAATTGATTGTGGAGCTTGTTTTGAAAATGGTATGTTAGCATGTTTATGTTTAGATACTATGGAAGAGTTTTATGTTTAAGTTAACCATAATAAATTGAAATTAGTTATAAAGTGTTTAGGTGAGGGTTCGAAAGTACTTTTTACATGAGTGAAGAATCCTAAAATAAAAGTTATAAGGAATTATCATTTTATACTTTAAATTCAAAAACTCAAATGATAAAATAAAAGTAATTACGTTATAAGGAGATTTAGTTTATGAGTTTTGAAACAGTAAAAGCAAGGAAGAATATTTTATTTGATCTTGATGGTACATTATTGCCTATGGATATTGATGTGTTTGAAAAAGCATATTTTAAAGGGTTATGCAAAAGTATGATTGATAAGATTGATCCACAGGAATTGTATAAACATATTTGGGGTGGAACAAAAGCAATGGTATTAAATGATGGTTCTAAAACAAATATGGAAGTATTTAAAGATTATTTCAACAACAATACTGATTTAGATTATGATACATGTGAACCAATCTTCTTAGAATACTATAGAACAGGATTCCAGGATTGTGTAAATGCATGTTCTGTAAGTGAATTAAGTAAAAAAATAGTTGAGGAATTACAAAGCAAAGGCTATACTGTTGCGATTGCGACAAATCCCATTTTTCCACAAATTGCGACATACTCTAGATTAAATTGGTTAGGTATTGATCCTGAAAGTGTAGAACTAGTTACTACCTTTGAGAATTCCTATCATGCGAAACCAAATCCAGCATATTTTAAAGAAGTATGTGATACACTTCAGGTTGATCCTAAGGAATGTATTATGGTAGGAAATGATGTTACTGAAGATGGAGTTGCGGCTACTTTAGGAATGGAAGTAATATTAATTGAAGATTGTCTTTTAAATAAAAATAATCTTTCAACAGATAACTTTTCATTAGGTAGTTTATCACAGTTATATGAATGGGCAAAAGCATTGCCTGAAATTAAGTAATGTCAAAAAGCATAGATTTGAAACTGAATTTCATTTCTATGCTTTTTTTAAGTTCTAAAGAGCTGAAAATAAGGTATTGTATTCCTTTTTCTTTTCACTTCTACAAACAAGATAGTATACAGTAGTAGCTTCTTTATCAGATATAGGGATAATAATGCGATTTGTTGTGGATTCAAGATATTTCTCTGCAAGATCAGAAGTAAATGATGGTAATGAGGATGCATGTACTAACTCATTGAAACTAAAGCGATCGTCTTGTGTTAGAAATCTAGAATCTGGCATCATCTCTGTACGTACGAAATTCCAGAAACCAATATCTGACATCAACAACATATTTTCTCCATTCATTTCAGTGAAAGATAGACTTTTTCTTCTAGCAAATTTATGTTTTTTCGGTAAAGCAAACATAAGGGATTCTCTTCCGCATTCTTTATAAAAATATTGTTTTCCTGTAGGTTTTTCATGTACTACTACAAGGTGATATGTATGATTATTTAGCCCATCTAGTAAAGCTTGATCACTAATTGTTTCAGTCTGAAACATGATATTAGGATAGAGATTAGAGATTAAAGGAGCTAGTCTCCAAATAGGAGCTGGAGCACATACTCCAAGGGAAATAGTACGATTTTTTCTATCGAATTCTTGTGCTTTAGCTGCTAATGTATCTGCATCTTCTAATAGTTTTTTTGTAAGTGTAAGGACATATTTCCCATTTTCATTTAACTCAAGTTTATTCTTGTGACGAATAAATAGTGGGATATCAAGATCTTCTTCTAGTTTTTGCATATTTCTACTTAATGCTGGTTGTGAAAGGTGTAAGATTTCTGCTGCTTCTGAAAGTGTTCCTGCATCAGCAAATGTCACAAATTGGCGAAGTTTATAAAGATCAATCATATATAACCACTTCCTTTCAGTATAAATAATATTTATACGTTTATACACTTTTAGCATTTTACATTTATAGAGAAAATAGTGATAATAGAGGCGAGGAACATAGAACAAATGATCTTTGTCTCCTAGTCAGTACTGATTATAACAAACAAATTAAATTGTTTCAATTTCCGCTCTTATTTGAAAAGGATGGTGAGAAGAAACAAAATGTTATTTTATTTTACAGCCACAGGCAATAGTTTATATGTTGCGAAGCAATTAGATGAACAGTGCATTAGTATAGCACAGGCTATACATGATGAAAATCATGTAAACAAAGCCGATAAGATTGGTGTTGTGTGTCCAATATTTGGACATGAAATGCCAGATTTAGTAAAAGAATTTTTGATAGATTCAAAATTTGAAACAGAGTATTTCTATCTGATTTTAACATATGGAAATTATCATGGAGGAGCCTCAAAACTTGCGAAGGAATTTTTGGAAAGTCATGGTATAACTCCATCTTATATCCAGTGCGTTCTTATGGTAGATAATTACCTACCTGCTTTTGATATGGAGGAACAAAAAAAGATAGATAAAAAAGTTGATGAGAAAATAAAAGAAATAGTAAAAGATATTCAGGACAGACGTATTTTTATATCACCTGTAACTGATCAAGATAGAAATATTCATAAAGAATATTTAAAGAGAAGATCAAAGATGCCATCAAATATATTTTTAGATTTATATGAAATAAACGATAAATGTATTGGATGCGGTATATGTAAAAAGATTTGTCCTAAAAAATGTTTCACTTTAGAAGGACAAAAAAGTGTCTGGAATCCTGAAGGGTGTATTAGCTGTATGGCTTGTATTCATGCTTGTCCAATGATGGCAATACAGTTGAAGATTCCAGAAAAGAATAAAAAAGCTAGATATCGTAATGAGAACATTAGTATTTGTGAAATCATTGATGCGAATAATCAATGGGACGAAGATATATTAGAATAGTAAAAAGATAAAACGAGGAGGTAACTTATGAACTATTTAACTTTAAACACAGGAGCAAAAATGCCACAGGAAGGATTTGGTGTATTTCAGATTCCAGATGCAGAACAATGTGAACAGGTTGTTTATGATGCGATAAAAACAGGATATAGATTATTAGATACTGCAGCAGCTTATATGAATGAAGCAGCAGTTGGTAAAGGTGTTGCAAGAGCTATTGCGGATGGATTAACTACAAGAGAAGAACTATTCATTACTACAAAAGTATGGGTACAGGATCAGAAAAATGAAGAAACAGCTTATCAGGCAGTTAAAGAATCCTTAGCTAAATTGAATATGCCTTATGTTGATCTTGTGCTTTTACATCAGCCAATGAATGATTATTTTGCAGCTTATCGTGGTATTGAAAAGGCTTATAAAGAAGGATTGACAAAAGCAATTGGTGTAGCAAATTTCTATCCAGCAATTCTTACAAATCTTTGTGAAAATGTAAAAGTTATCCCAGCTGTTAATCAGGTAGAGCTTCATCCATTCTTTGTTCAGGAAGAAGCAATTGAAAATATGAAAGCATATGGTGTTGCACCTCAAGCATGGGGACCTTTAGCAGAAGGAAAACATGGAATTTTCACAGATTCTGTATTAACTGAAATTGGTAATAAATATGGTAAAACAGCTGCACAGATTGCATTAAAATGGAATGCACAACGTGGTGTTTCTATCATTCCTAAATCTGTTCATGTAGAAAGAATGGAACAGAATATCGATATTTGGGATTTCACTTTAACTGATGATGAAATGAATAAGATTGCGGAAAAAGATTTAGGTCATAGTGAAATTGTAAATCATGATGATCCAGCATTTGTGAAAATGATTTGTGAAATGAAGATTCATTAAGAAAAAATTATATAGCAGCGTAGAAATGCCAATAGAATCTATTAAAGAAGCTTTCTACGTTGCTAAAAAAATACAAAGGTGATTTTAGATGAAGAAACACAAAGTTAAATCTTTATTCATGTTTATTCTTATATTCTTCATTACAGCATGTAGTAATACAGGTGCATTGCCATCTAATACACAAATAGAGGAAGAACAGAATAATATGGGAAATAGCGATAAAACTGTACAATAAACAGAATATATTAGTACGGTACCAGAGGCTTACTTTTCAGATGCCAAGCAACAAGGAGAAATAGTTGAAGTTACATATACAAGTAAAGATTATACAAATGAGCAAAGTGAAAATATTGAGAAAATAGCTTATGTTTATTTGCCATATAGTATGATGAAAATGATTTAAACACTAGATATAACATCTTATATCTGATGCATGGCTGGACAATGACAGCAGGTGATTTTTTTCAAAGCTCACAAAATGATATGGTAAACATGTTGGATAACATGATAGAAAAAGGCGATATACCACCAGTAATTGTTGTTTGTGTTACCTTTGATGCGCAAAATCAATCACAAAGTTTTTCTAGATCTGTTGATGAGTTATCAGTATTTCATCAGGATTTACGAGATAATCTTATTCCAGCCATTGAGAGTCAATTTCATACATATGCTCAAGATGTAACTGAAGAAGGTATTCAGGCTTCACGAAATCATAGAGCGTTTGGAGGATTTTCTCTAGATGCAGTTACGACTTGGTATCAATTTGTTTATAACTTAGATTATATTAAATATTTTCTTCCAATGAGCGAAGACTGCTGGGTAATGGGAACATATGGTGGTCTATATTATCCAGAAGAAACGGTAGATTATCTAGAGAATGTTGTTGAAGGTGGTGAATGGCAGGAGAATGATTTCAGGATTTATCAGGGTATTGGGACAGATGACCCTATCTGGTATCAAACAGATAGCCAAATACAGGAAATGTTTAAAAGTGAATTATTTACTCCGGTAAATCTACATTATGCAATTATAGAAGGCGGTCAGCATGATATAAATGCCTGTGAGCGTTATTTATATTATGCATTACAGGATTTCTTTGGTTAAATGCTAAGTCATTAGGTCAAAGAAAAAATCATCAGATCTATCTTAAAGATATTCAACTAGAAATTAAAGATGGTGACAGCATTTGATTGCGTTATATCTAATGACATTATTTTTAATGGTTTTATATTTGTTTAATGTAATTAATATTATAAAAGGTCAATCTACCTTTATATAGGCAGATTGACCTTTTAGTTATTCTTTTGTAAGACTTAATATAGTAGATGAAGGATCAACTGAATCACCATTAACATGATGAAGGTTATGATCCATAGAATTTAATACTATAACTGGTGTTATTAATTCAACGTTATGTTCTTTCATGAAGTTTCTATCAATATGTAAAATTCGATCTCCTTTTTTTACCTGATCGCCCATTTCTTTTAGTTTTTTAAATCCTTGTCCTTTAAGATTAACTGTTTCTAATCCAACATGAACCATGATTTCTATTCCTTCAGAAGTAGTGATTCCAAAAGCGTGTTTTGTTTCTGCGATAAGTGAAATTGTTCCATCAACAGGAGATACGATATAATCATCATCTACATCAACAGCAACCCCGTCTCCCATCATTTTTTTAGAAAAAACAGGATCATTAACCTGTTCTAGTGGTAATAATTTACCTGTAGCAATAGCATTGATTGTAATTTTCGTATCATTTTTTTTCTTTAAAAAGTTTAACATTGTAAGCTCCTCCTAGTAATAAAAAAGCATGAGTGCTATAAAATAGTAACTCATGCCTGATTGAACAGTAACATTGTCTATTGCATTATAAAGTTTTAGATAATAATTGTCAACAATAAAATTTACAGATTCATACTAAAAAATTTTAATAGATTGAAAGCGTTGACAAGATTGTTAAAATGATTTATCATATATTCGTCATATTTGGATTGTTACTGGTAAAGCAGGCAAGACCTAAAACTAGACTTACGTATTTTGTATGATAGTTTTTAGGTCTTTTATTATTGGAGGTGATTTCTTTGAAAGTTGTTCGTGTATTAAACAACAATATAGTGGCCACATTCACTGAAGATAATCAAGAAGCTATAGTTCAGGGAGCTGGAATCGGTTTTCAAAAGAAGAAAGGCGATGAGATAGATCCAAATAAGATAGAGAAAGTATTTATATTTAAAGATGGAGAAAAAATTAAATTCGAGAGACTAATGGAAGATATTCCAATTGCTTTTGTGCGACAGGCAGTCGCTATAGTTCAAACATGTACAGGCATGGTTGAAC
>OLQY01001022.1_pt1 | contig 26860 bp, 23 predicted proteins | sample 1672851 | NCBI WGS metagenome assembly OLQY01 (sample SAMEA3136730, study PRJEB25190) | human gut metagenome | reverse complement strand
TCACGGTATTGATGTTTCGCATCGGGATGTGCTTGCCCACTACACTCCTGAATATCAGCAACTGTTTGAACGTGGGGATTTGATGTTACCTATCAGCAACCTCTGGGCCGGACGTTTAAAAAATATGGGGTGCCCGCCGCAGAAAATCGCGGTCTCGCGCATGGGAATCGATATGACGCGCTTTACGCCCCGCCAGTTGAAATCGCCAGCCGCACCGCTGGAGATTATCTCTGTAGCCCGGTTAACTGAGAAAAAAGGACTGCACGTTGCCATCGAAGCCTGTCGTCAGTTGAAAGAGCAGGGCGTCGCATTCCGTTATCGCATCCTTGGCATTGGCCCCTGGGAGCGTCGTCTGCGTACGCTAATTGAGCAATATCAACTTGATGATGTGATTGAGATGCCTGGCTTTAAACCCAGCCATCAGGTGAAGGAAATGCTTGAGCAGGCGGATGTCTTTTTGCTGCCGTCGATCACCGGAAGGGATGGCGATATGGAGGGGATCCCGGTGGCGCTGATGGAGGCGATGGCAGTGGGGATCCCGGTGATTTCCACCGTCCATAGTGGGATCCCTGAACTGGTCGAGTCGGGCAAATCTGGCTGGCTGGCACCGGAAAATGACGCGCAGGCGCTGGCAGAGCGATTAGCGGCATTTAGCCTGCTCGACAGTGAGCAGGTGCAGCCGATTGTGCAGTGCGCGCGAGAAAAAATTGCAACTGAATTTAATCAGTTAGCGATCAATAAACAGTTAGCCAGTCTGCTGCAAACGATGTAAATCGAGGTTGTATGTCAGAGAAAAAACTCTCACGCCGTACTTTTCTGGCGACAAGTTCTGCGCTTGTCGTGCTGCATTCTCCCGTTGTTCGGGCGCTAGAATCACCGGGCAGCGTCAACATTCAGGATTACAACCCACAGGATTGGGTGGCCTCTTTCAGGCAGGCGTTCAAAGAAGGACAAACGGTCGTCGTACCAACAGGGCTGGAATGTAAGGATCTCAATACCGCCATCGTTATCCCGCCAGGCAAAACGCTATTCCTGCAAGGGCGAATAAGCGGCAATGGCCGTGGGCGCTTTGTTCTGCAGGATGGATGCAAGGTGATGGGCGAGCAGGGCGGGAGCCTGAGGAACGTTACCCTCGATGTGCGGGGGTCGGACTGTGTGATAAAAGGGATTGCCATGAGCGGTTTCGGTCCGGTGACGCAAATCTATATCGGCGGTAAAACCTCGAGGCTGATGCGTAATCTGATTATCGATGATATTACCGTCACGCGCGCTAACTATGGCATTTTGCGTCAGGGTTTTCATAATCGAATGGACGGCGTAAAGATCACGAACAGCCGTTTTAGCGATTTACAGGGTGATGCTATCGAGTGGAATGTAGCGATAAACGACAGCAACATCCTCATTTCTGACCATGTCATTGAACGTATCAACTGTACCAACGGCAACGTGAACTGGGGCATTGGCATCGGTCTGGCGGGGAGTACCTATGACAATACCTATCCCGATGAACTGGCGGTAAAAAACTTTGTGGTAGCGAACATCACCGGTAGCGACTGCCGACAGTTAGTCCATGTGGAGAACGGCAAACACTTTATTATTCGTAATATTACCGCGCGAAATATCACCCCGGATTATAGCAAGAAAGCGGGCATTGATAATGCGACGGTCGCTATTTACGGATGTGATAATTTCGTAATTGATAATATCAATATGGAGAATAGTGCAGGTATGCTCATTGGTTACGGCGTAATCAAAGGGCGTTATTTATCCATTCCACAAAACTTTAAGTTAAATAATATCCATCTGGATAATACGAAACATGAATACAAATTGCGCGGTATTCAGATCTCCTCTGGTAATGCGACTTCATTTGTGGCGATCACCAATGTGGAGATGAAGCGTGCCACGCTTGAGTTGCATAACCAACCACAGCACCTTTTTTTACGTAACATCAAAGTGATGCAGCAATCTGTAACGGGACCCGCGCTTAAGATGCACTTCGATCTCCGTCAGGATGTGCGCGGCAAGTTTATGGCAAAACAGGACACATTACTCTCGCTGGCGAATGTCCATGCGGTAAACGAAAGCGGGCAAAGCTCAGTTGACATCGACCGGGTAAACCATCAGGTGGTGAATGTCGAAGCGGTGAATTTTCGACTCCCGGGACGGGAGCGGTAACTTTGCGACCATTCCTGGCTAAAGTGACACTCCCTGGGATTAAGATTACTGCATTGCGAAGTTAAGCGGCGTAACATACGCTGCATCGGAGTAATGTAATTCATACTGGCTAAAACAAGCTAAAAAGCTATAATTCAGCAACAATTGAATAGGTGAATGACTTAATGATTAATTTGAAAGCAGTTATTCCGGTAGCAGGTCTGGGGATGCACATGTTGCCTGCCACGAAGGCAATCCCTAAAGAGATGCTACCGATCGTAGACAAGCCGATGATTCAATACATTGTCGACGAAATTGTAGCTGCAGGTATCAAAGAAATCGTGCTGGTGACTCATGCGTCTAAGAACGCGGTTGAGAACCACTTCGACACCTCTTACGAACTCGAATCGTTGCTTGAGCAGCGTGTTAAACGCCAGCTATTAGCCGAGGTGCAGTCTATCTGTCCTCCAGGCGTGACTATTATGAACGTTCGTCAGGCTCAGTTACTGGGCCTGGGTCATTCAATTCTTTGTGCTCGTCCAATTGTTGGGGATAACCCTTTCGTAGTCGTATTACCTGATGTGGTTCTTGATACAGCGAGCGCAGATCCGCTGCGCTACAACCTGGCTGCCATGGTTGCTCGTTTTAATGAAACCGGGCGTAGTCAGGTGCTGGCTAAGCGTATGGAAGGCGATCTGTCTGAGTACTCTGTTATTCAGACCAAAGAGCCTTTAGATAACGAAGGTAAAGTCAGCCGTATCGTTGAATTCATTGAAAAACCAGACCAGCCGCAGACTCTGGATTCCGATCTGATGGCAGTAGGGCGCTACGTGCTTTCTGCTGATATCTGGGCAGAACTGGAGCATACCCAGCCTGGTGCCTGGGGGCGTATTCAATTGACGGATGCTATTGCTGAGCTGGCTAAAAAACAGTCGGTAGATGCGATGCTGATGACGGGCGACAGCTACGACTGCGGGAAGAAAATGGGGTATATGCAGGCGTTTGTTAAGTACGGCCTGCGTAACCTGAAAGAAGGGCCGAAGTTCAGGGAACAAATTTTAAAACTGCTGAGCTAGTGCCATTGCTCCCCTCGTTGCCCACGATTTGAACCAGGTGTCGTAGCAGTATATGTAAAGTGTAATGATTTGTCTGATACCCGCAGCATGCTGCTATAAGTGTTTTTTTTATAAATATCAAATACTAAAAAAGGTAGATCGGTAAGAAATTACCGGTCCGCCGTAGGACATTTTTCTTGTCTACACAGTGAATAAATAAGAGAATACACAGTTAAGATACTCCTTGATTCGTTAAGGCCTATCAGCAACTTGTCTACACAACACAACATGAGCAGTGTCCTGGTAGCTGTAGAGCCAGTGCGGTAGCGTGTCTATTTCTCATCGAGAGGTGATGATGCTTTTTCCTTCTCTTTATAACTCATTGATAAAATTATCTATTTTCTGATGCTTATGATAATTTAAAAACCATATTCCTTTCCTCGCACAAGGCATCCAGACGAACGCCACGTGATAATCCTTAGTGCCGTACAGTAATGAGTTAGGTGAGAAAAAACGAGGGGCTTGGGGCTCGTTGCTTAAGATGCTTTTGGCAAACAAATGTAGGCTACTAATAGCACAACTAATAGAGACAACAATTTTGAGTATGATTGCTATTGACTTTAGCATTTAAAATAAGCATAGGCTGAGAGCCTTCACAGATCACGCTGTCTCTGCTTCAAATACCGTCAGTGGGTTGCTTTAAGCTGAGCTCAAGCTTGGTTAACGGTTATGCTTTAGCACTAAATTAAGTGTTCTGAAAACTAGTTTTACTAGAGTGGTGAAGCGAATTGATGGGGATATCCGTTAAAACCTGAATTACAGTTATTCTGGCTATGAAGCGAACAGAGCTTAAATTGTAAGTAACATAATCATCACCCGATTTAGGCAGGATTACTATAGTCTAATATTACAATATAAAGCGGCAGGTATGATAATAAATGAATCATACAGAGGCATTCCAATCTTATTATTTTCAGAATCTATTAATTTGTTACGATAAATGCCGCAATATGCGGTATTTATTTTAATTATAATTTCATTGCATGTATTTAAAATGTTTAAGAGTCTACGATATGAAGTATAGTGTTGGATATATTTATGATTTAATCTTGACTATTACACAAAAAGAATTGAAAGTTAGATATAAAAATAGCATACTTGGATATGTATGGTCTGTTGCAAATCCTTTATTATTCGCAATGATCTATTATTTTATATTCAAACTTATTTTAAGAGTTCAAATTCCGAATTATACGGCATTTCTTATTACTGGGTTATTCCCATGGCAGTGGTTTGCTGGTGTCGTATCGTCATCGCTGTTGGCATATGTTGCAAATGCTCAGATAATAAAAAAAACACTGTTCCCTCGTTCCATAATACCACTAAGTAATGTGTTAATGGAGTTCTTGCATTTCATTTGCACAATTCCAGTTATTGTGGTTTTTTTGTATGTTTATAATATATCTCCTACTGTAGAGTGGTTTGTTGGAATCCCAATCATTTCTTTAGGACAAATTATTTTGCTCTATGGCTTTTCACTGATTTTTTCCACATTAAATTTATTCTTAAGGGACTTGGAACGCTTTATAACTTTAGGGATTATGTTGCTTTTTTATTGCACACCGGTATTGTATTCTAGTGATTTAATCCCAGAACAATATAAATGGGTTGAGGTATATAATCCGTTAACTGCAATGATTAATAGTTGGCGTGATTTATTTCTTAATGGTTATCTTAATTGGGGAGAGATCATCTCATTGTATATCACCGGAGGGGTGACATTAGTCATAGGTTTTGTTATTTTTAATAAACTTAAATTTCGATTTGCTGAGATTCTCTAATGGAAAATGTTATCCAATTTGTTAACGTTGTCAAACGTTACCCCCTCTACCACCATTTAGGTGCTGGTATCAAAGGGTTAATATTTAGTCCAAGAAACGCATGGAAGATGCTGAAAGAGAGATCTTATTTAGCTATAGATGGCGTTAGTTTCAGCATCAAAAAAGGTGAGTCAGTAGCACTTATTGGTCGAAATGGTGCAGGTAAAAGTACATCTCTGGGTTTAGTTGCTGGTGTAATAAAGCCAACTTCTGGTGAAGTGATTGTCAATGGCCGAGTTGCTTCAATGCTCGAACTGGGTGGCGGATTTCATCCAGATCTAACGGGTAGAGAAAATATTAAATTAAATGCCACCTTACTCGGTTTGCGAAAAAAAGAAATAGAACAGAAAATAAATAAGATAATAGATTTTTCAGAATTGGGTACCTTTATCGATGAGCCAATAAGAGTCTACTCTAGTGGTATGCTAGCTAAGCTTGGTTTTTCTGTTATAACTCAAATAGATCCTGATATATTAATTATCGATGAAGTCCTTGCTGTTGGAGATATAGCGTTTCAAAATAAGTGTATTAACACAATTAATACCTTCAGAGATAAAGGTACTACAATTCTTTTTGTCAGTCACAGTATGAGTGATGTGGTTAAAATTTGCGATAAGGTAGTATGGATTGAAGAGCATAAAGTAAAAATGATCGGTGATGCAAAAAAAGTTACTGATGAATTTGTAAAAACAATGAGCTAATAAGCTCTAGTAATTCAATAATGAGAAATATGATGAAAATATTAGTTACTGGGGGCGCTGGTTTTATCGGTTCTGCAGTTGTCCGCCATATAATTAACAATACGAATGACAGTGTTATTAATATTGATAAATTAACTTATGCCGGAAATTTAGATTCGTTATCAGAAGTAAATTCCAATCCAAGATATATTTTTGAAAAAATAGACGTTTGTGATAAAAAAGAATTAGATAGAGCATTCAATCAATATCAACCGGATGTTGTTATGCATTTGGCAGCAGAATCACATGTTGATCGTTCCATTGATGGATCTGCTGTATTTATACAAACTAATATTGTTGGGACCTATACGATGTTGGAGGCAGCGCGAAAATATTGGAGCAATCTCAAGAGTGATAAGAAAAGTAATTTTAGATTTCATCATATCTCTACTGATGAGGTGTTCGGTGATTTAGATAATTCAGGCTTGTTTTTTACCGAGCAAACGCCCTACAATCCCAGCAGTCCATACTCAGCATCAAAAGCATCAAGTGATCATCTTGTTCGTGCTTGGCACCGTACTTATGGGTTACCGGTAATAATCACAAATTGTTCTAATAATTACGGTCCTTTTCATTACCCTGAGAAACTCATTCCAGTAATAATTATTAATGCACTTTCAGGAAAAGATATACCCGTATATGGTGATGGACAACAGGTCAGAGATTGGTTGTATGTTGAAGATCATGCGAGAGCTCTATATACGGTTGTGACAAAAGGACTAGTTGGAGAAACTTATAATATCGGCGGGCATAATGAAAAAACCAACATAGAAATTGTTGAAATAATCTGCACGATATTAGACGGAATGATCTATGAAAAAGCTAATGGAATATCCAGCTATCGTTCGTTAATTAGGTTTGTTAAAGACCGTCCTGGTCACGATGTACGATATGCTATTGATGCAAGTAAAATTGAGGCAGAGTTGGGATGGAAACCGCATGAAACTTTCGAAACAGGAATAAAGAAAACTGTAGAGTGGTATCTAAATAATAAAAAATGGTGGAACAACATCCTCAATAAATCTAATAATTTAAAAGAGAGTGAATAATATGAAAGGCATTATTTTATCAGGTGGCTCCGGTACTCGTTTATATCCTATTACACGTGGAGTGTCCAAACAGTTACTGCCTGTATATAATAAACCTATGATTTACTACCCACTATCGACGCTAATGTTAGCGGGGATAAGGGATGTTTTGGTAATCACAACCCCAGAGGATAAAGAAAGTTTTATCCGGTTACTGGGGGATGGTAGTAGTTTTGGTATTAGTATAACCTACGCAGTACAGCCGAAGCCAGAAGGTTTAGCACAGGCTTTTATTATCGGTGATAAATTCATTGGTGATGATAATGTCTGCTTGGTTTTGGGGGATAATATTTTTTATGGTCAGTCATTTAGTCAAATGCTAAGTAATGCGGCGAAAAAGAAAGACGGTGCTACAGTATTCGGTTATCAAGTCAAGGATCCAGAGCGATTTGGTGTTGTTGAATTTGATAAAGATATGAGAGCAATATCAATTGAGGAAAAACCAATATCGCCAAAATCTAATTACGCTGTAACAGGTTTGTATTTCTATGATAACCAAGTTATCGATATGGCAAAGTGTGTAAAGCCATCTAAGCGTGGGGAATTAGAGATCACAACGATTAACCAGATGTATCTGGATAAAAATCAGTTAAATGTAGAACTATTTGGTCGCGGGTTTGCTTGGTTGGATACTGGGACTCATGAAAGTTTGCATGGTGCATCTTCATTTGTTCAAACGATTGAGGACGTTCAGGGACTTAAAGTTGCTTGTCTCGAAGAAATTGCATGGAGAAATGGTTGGTTATCAACCAATGAAGTACATAAAATAGCATTAAGTATGTCAAAAAACGAATATGGGAAATATTTGTTAGAATTAATAAAATGAAAATACTGATACTTGGGGCTCAGGGCCAATTAGGTAAAAGTTTATATCATTTATTCAAAGATAAGGGCGACGTGCTTGCTAAAAGTCGTCAGGAATTGGATATCACTGATAAGGATTTGGTAATAAATGAAATAAATAGATTTCGGCCTGACTATATATTTAATGCGGCAGCTTATACAAATGTGGAAGCAGCAGAAAGAGAAAAAGATGTTGCACTAAGAGTAAATGCTACAGCATTAGAATATATTGCAGAAGGTGCAAGGGAAAGTGGGGCGATTTTATTCCATTTTTCAACTGATTACGTATTCGATGGGACTAGTTCCTATGCGTATGATGAGAGCGATAAAACGTTACCCATTAATTTTTACGGTAAGAGTAAGTTAATTGGAGAGGGTAATGTCCATAATAATATGGATAAATATTTTATTATTCGTACATCATGGGTTTTCTCAGAGAAAGGTAATAACTTTCCCAAGAAATTATTGCAACTAGCCTTGAAAAGTGAATCGGTTAACGTCGTAACAGATCAATATAGTGCACCAACATATGCTCCTGATATTGCGAATGCTGTTTACGCAATTATAGAACACATAGAGCATGGTAAAGAATTCATGTATGGTATTTATCATTATAGTGGATTACCATATACAAACTGGAATGCCTTTGCCAAAAGAATTATTGAGCTTGCGCAAGAAAAACAAATAGTCAGTAGTAGTGTTAAAATTAATAATATATTGTCTAACGATTTAGAACTATTTGCAAAAAGGCCATTAAATAGTCGGTTAAATTGTAGTAAAATAAAAGCTGTTTTTGGTGTTGAACAAAAAAATTGGAATGAAATGTTAGAAAATATAATATTTGACTTAAAGTGAATTTATGAAAATCATTAGCACAAAGTTCAGTGATGTCAAAATATTAGTACCAACTGTTCATACGGATTCTCGAGGTTATTTCTATGAGAGTTATAACTCCGCTGATTTCGATGCTGTCGTTGGGGAACCTGTCTCTTTCAAACAGGATAACCAGAGTAAAAGTAAAAAAGATGTGATAAGAGGATTACATTATCAAATACATCCCAATGCACAGGGGAAGTTAGTTCGCGTCCTGAAAGGGGAGGTGCTTGATGTCGTTGTTGATGTTCGTGCAGAATCCAAAACATTAGGTCATTGGTTTAGTGTAAATCTAAGTGATGTAAATAATTATCAATTATGGATTCCTGCTGGATACGCACATGGTTTTCTTGCATTGACTGATGATGCTGAGGTTTTTTATAAAACAACTGAATATTATCATCCTGAAAGTGAAAGGACCATAAAATGGGACGACCCAGATATTGGTATCAATTGGGGTGTTGATTCCCCAATTATTTCATTAAAAGATGAAAGCGGTTGCTTGTTTAAAAATGCAGACTACATAGAAATTTAAAGGTTATATAATGTATCATTTGATTGATTTCACGGAGATGGGAGATTCCAGAGGTGCGCTGGTGGCATTGGAAGGTGGAGTCCATGTTCCTTTTGACCTCAAACGAGTTTTCTATGTCTATGGTACCAAGGGCGATGTGCCGCGCGGGTGTCACGCAAACCGAAAAACAAAATTTGTTCTAGTTGCAGTCAATGGCACATGCACGGTAACGGTGAAAGATGGTGTCAATGATGTCGACATTGTCCTCGATAATCCGACGAGAGGATTATTCTTGGACAAAATGGTGTGGAAAGAAATGCACCATTTTAGTGAAAATGCTGTGCTTTTGGTATTATGCAGTGAACCATATGATAAACATGAATATGTTTTTGATTATGATGAGTATTTGATGGAGATTAGAAATGAACCAAACCTATGAGCTCCAGGATTTTATATTTGAGTCTAATCCTGGTAGGCAAGAGTTATTAAATTATAAAAAAAATATTGATGGTAATAAGTTTAAAGTTTACATATACCGAAATCATTCATTTGAAATGATTGAAAAATCTATTTCTGCATATTTAGATTACGCAGAATTAAATGTTGAGTTTATTTATAGCGATTATGATGATTCATTATCTTTCTTCGAACTTGATATTGAAGTGGATCTTGTAATTATTTGGCTGGATCTGAGTCGGTATTCATCTGACGTTGATAGCTTTATTAAACAACGGATGGAAGTTTTAAAAACTATCTATCAGAAGAATATTTTATTTTGCTACTATGGCTGTGATATTTCATCTGACATTGCAATAGCTGATCCACAAATAACACTATATAATATTAGTAAATGGCGGGAGGAATTTGGCGATAAATTCGAAGATTTGAGACTTGAAAGATTCTCTGGTTCAAAAATGAGTATGCCATTAATGCTGGCAGTATCCAGAGACTTAGGTTTGAATTATCTGCCATCTCTTCTAAGACCATCAATTAAGTGTATTGCGTTGGATTTGGATAATACTCTATATCGAGGCGTATTGGGTGAGGATGGAGTTGATGGTATTGAATTAACTGAAGCTCATGTACAATTACAAAAACGTGTTGCAGAGCTTGCTTTAAATGGTTTTTTTGTTTGTGTTGTATCTAAAAATGACCAACGTGACGTTGATTTTCTTCTACAAAATCGTGACGACTTTTTTATAAACAGCAAAAATGTAATAATCTCTAAGGCCTCATGGGATGCTAAGGCTAAAGCAATTTCTGAAATTGCAGCCCAATTAAATATTGGCATAGATAGTATATTATTTATTGATGATAATATAGGTGAACTACTTTCGGTAAAACAAGTACATCCATCTATAAAAACGATCTTAGCAAAAGAGGATGCTCTTGTTACATTGGATGTCTTGAATAACTATCCAGGCCTTTTAAAACGTGGTCAAACAAACGAAGATTCGTTGCGAAATCTTGACTCTAAGGCTAATGAAGAAAGACAAAAAATCATCGATACGACGACAAAAGAAGATTTTATCAAGCAGATGAACATTCAGTTAGATCTCATGATTGATCCTAAGAATGAAATATATCGTCTTTCTGAACTTTCGAATAAAACAAATCAGTTCATTTTTAACTACAAAAGATATTCTACAGCTGAAATTGAGAATATTATAAATGATAAGGAAAGTGTAGTTATTTCCGTATCTGTTAAAGATAAACTTGCCGATTCTGGAATTGTCGGAGTTTTGGTATTAAAAAATAACAGAAATAATCAATGTGCAGATCTTGAAGAATGCTTCGTTAGCTGCCGAGCTTTGGGGCGTGGAATTGATGATATAATTGTTCTGGGGGCAATATCTGTTGGTCTAAAAAAATTAGGTACAACAGCACTTCGTGCCAGTTACATAGAGGGGGAGCGAAATTTACCGGCAAAATTGTTCTTTGATTCAAAATTGAGTCCATATTTAACTCCTTCAGTTTTTAACTACACGATTCCAGCTGAGCTTGTAAAAATTAGTATTAAGGAATAATAATGCGCAATAAAATTTATGATATTATATCTATCGTTGCAAAAAAACCTGTTGCTGAAATTATTGAAAGTTCAGACAATAAAGGATTGTGGGATTCGTTTACTCATTTAGAGCTTATTTTGGCTCTCGAGGAAGAGTTCAACATTATGTTTGAACCTGAAGAAATATCTGAAATGTTGACGCCAGAACTTGTTATCAGAGGCGTAGGGGATAAATTAAATAATGAATCATAATATCACTATCGATGGTATTTCTTACAGAATCCGGCCTGTAAGGATATCTGATGCGAAATTTATAATTGATATACGTTTAGCTGATGCTGAACGAAACAGATTTATCAATAAAATTTCTTCTGATCTAGAGTCACAGGAGGAATGGATTAAGAAATATTTAGGCCGGGATAATGACTATTATTTTGTAGTTGAAAATTTGCTCTCAGGGAAACCTGAAGGTCTAATTGGTGTTTATGATATTGAAAATGGTCGTGGGGAGTGGGGGCGTTGGGTAATCGAGAGATCTAGTCTTGCTGCAATTGAAAGTGTTGATTTGATTTTTAAAGCAGCTTTCGATTATATCGGGTTATCAGAGGTTTACTGCCGTACGATTACTGATAACAAAGCGGTTGTTTCTTTTCATGACTCTTTAAATGAGTTAAAACGTGGTGTAATTGAAAACCATGTAAGATTAGATGATGATTTATATGATGTCATTGAGCACTTTGTTACCAAGCCGCATTATTATGAAAATATACGTGAGGTTATTGAAGATAAATCTTTAACCATATACAAAAGAAATATCAGAAAATATTTTGGAGATTTAGAATTTCATCATATTGGCGTTGCAACTTCAGATATTGAAAGAGAGTTTAGTTGCTATAGAACTTTCGGATATCGCCGTGAGGATAAATCATTCATCGATGAAATACAGGGAATTAAAGGTCAGTTTATTATAAGTGACAACGGTCCTAGATTGGAACTTTTGGAAAATTTACCGGGAAGAAATACGTTAAATAAATGGATAGATGCTAATATTAAGAATTATCACTTTGCCTACAAAATTAAAGAATTTGATTCGATGCTAGAATCTATTAGGCATAAAAGAATTCGAGCATTAACAAAACCAGAAGTTTCAGTATATTTTAAGAAACGTATATGTTTCTTTGTTCTTCCAAATAAATTTGTCATTGAGTTTATTGAGGCTTAAAAATGGTCGGGACGCCTGTAAAAGTTGTTTTTTATTTTCCGTGGAATGAAGTTTCCGGCGGGCCAATCTATTTGACAAGGCTAGCAGATAAACTAGCAGAGCTTGATGATTATGAAGTTTACTATACGGATTATGAGAATAGTCTTTCTGATAGCCTTATAAAAAACAGCAAGGTGAAAAAAATAGTTGTTTCTATTGATGATTTTTCAATAAAACAACCGTTCCCGGTCATTCTCATTACACCTATTTATTTTGCAGGATGGATACCCGATTTACACCCGGATAGTAAGATTGTATTTATAAACTGGCATATGTGTTGTGTGCCAACATTGCAGCATAATTGGCGTATCTCAGATAAGGATCTGCATAATTTTCTTCGACTTGTTCGTGATACATCCGCTGTATTCTTTTGTGACGAATCGCATCGCTTGGGACAAAATACAGACAATATAATTTTCTCTAAAGATATTGTTCCCATCAGTTTACCTAAAAGAAGTACGAGAGCATTGACTAGTATTGTCTCCCATGATAATTATAATGTTGCTGTTTTAGGTAGACTTTGTGCTGATAAAATTTATAGCATCACAAATTTGTTAGACAATATTGAAAAACTTGCTATTAAAGGTAAGGTCAATGTACATATAATTGGCGATGGCCCAGATAAAGAAATTATTAATGAATGTGATTACAAAAAATCAAATATCATATTTGTAGGAACCCTTTCTAGTGATGAACTTGAAATATACTTAGCAAATTATGTTGATATACTTTTTGCTATGGGAACTTCAGTCCTTGAGGGCGGTTCTATTTCACTTCCTTCCGTAATCATCCCACATAATATGCATCCTATTAATTGTAATAGTTATGTATATCTACAGGATTCGAATGGCTATTGTCTTGGCTGGTACGATGACCAGTTCGATGAGCTGAAGCTAATCCCTGTTTCATTGCAGTCAATATTTGATGATGTTTATAAAAGTAACAAGAAAGCTCTCCTTGGTCAAATGGCTTATAACTATTATGAAAAAAATCATAGTATCGAAAATACAATTGAACCATTTAAGAATATCCTAAAAAAATCATCTCTTTTTTATCGCGATTTTTGCAATTCAACTAAGAACTTTGTTCCTGTTTTAGCATCGATTAACTTACTAGGATTCCCAATTTTTGATGTATATAAAGAGAAAAATGGATATTTGCATGCACGTTTATTACAAAAAGTAAATCTCTTTCACTTTAGACCAATGCCTGATTCACCTTGGAAAAGACTGTATTTCATTGGGTTACCATGGTTTGAGATTGCACATATCGGAAGGAAAAAATTCAAGTTTCGCCTCCTTAGTCAAACTCGGAATCAAATTACTATGCTAGGGCAGCATCTGACAACTCTGAATATGCATAATAAGGAAGAACTTAAAAATGAAATAAAAATTGTAAGAGAGCAATCCATTCATGCTACATTATTTGATGGTGTAAGAAATTTACAAAAACAGATTCAGGATATATCTGAAAAATTAGATAAGTTGTCGTTTGAAAATAAAAACACAATGCAAACTCATATTACTGGGTTGCATAACTTAATTTCCTCTCAATGCTTGGAAATTAATACAAATAATCAATTGCTATTGAATGAACAAATCCAACAGATGGATACTTGCGAGAAGCTTCTTTCTGAGGAATCACTGAATTATTTTTGTGGCGATATAAAAAATGATTATATTGATCTTATCACCGGTCTTGATGATGAGAGTGTTCGGATAGTTAATAGAGTTATATCAAGAATTCAAAAGTATCGAGAGCTAGGAACAAGTTATTTTCATTTTACTATGGAAGAACAAATTGCGCTGAGGAAAATAGAAGATCAGCATGCCTCAAGCATTCTCAGGCTCAATAGCGAGTACTTTGCTTACGCAAGATATATTATTCCCATCAAGTTAATAACTACCACCGTATTTTACTATAAATACTTTATCAGTGAATTATTGGACGGTGCTAGATTCAAAAATAAGGCTATTATCGATGTTGGCGGTAGTTTCGGTGATTCTGCATTGATCTTTGCACATGAAACAAAATCAAATGTTCATGTTTTCGAACCTACTACAAAAATGTTTAATCTGGCAAAGCAGACCATTTCTGAGAATAATATAAATAATGTTGTGTTGAATAAACTTGCGCTTGGTGATAAGCATGAATACTTAAAAATATCAGTTAATGATGATTTCTCGTCATTAACCCGTGAGAATAGCAATGTTTGTGAAACAGAAAATGTAGAGGTTACAACATTGGATAGCTACGTTGAGGCTAATGGCATTGATGTTGGCTTAATTAAGGTTGATATTGAGGGATTTGAGAAGAACTTCCTTATTGGGGCTGAAGAAACAATCCGGAAGCACACACCGGTTCTAATTATAAGTATCTATCATAGTGCTGAAGACTTCTTCAAAATTAAAACTATTATAGATAAATATAATCTCGGATATAAATTTAAAATACGTAAACCATCTGACAAATCCATAATTGTCGATACAATGCTAATTGCTGAAGTTTGTTAATTTTGAGGTAATAATGATTAAATTTTTAGATTTGAAAAAAATCAATGACAAACACCGTGTTGATATTAATGGTGCTATCACCGAGGTTTTGGAAAGTGGGTGGTATTTGCTAGGTAAAAAAAATAATGAGTTTGCTAAGAGTTTTTCCGAATTTTGTGGCACAGAGTATTTTGTGGGGGTTGCCAACGGACTTGATGCAATAAATTTGATCATAAGAGCATATGGCTTCGGTAAAGGGGATGAAATTATTGTTCCCGCAAACACCTATATTGCTTCTATTTTGGCAATTTCTGAAAATGGTTGTACACCAGTTTTAGTTGAGCCTAATATCAATACTTACAACATTGATGTGGATTTAATAGAACAATATATCACAGATAAAACAAAAGCAATTTTGGTTGTTCATTTGTATGGACAATCTGTACAGATGGAAAAGATTTGGGAATTGGCAGAAAAATATAATTTGAAAATAATCGAAGATTGTGCTCAAGCCCACGGTGCTTTGTATCAGAATCGCCGAGTTGGTAATTTAGGTGATGCTGGAGCATTTTCATTCTATCCTGGTAAAAATCTCGGAGCCTTAGGTGACGCCGGGGGGATTACGACAAATGACCTCGAATTATATAAAAAAATTAAAGCAATAGCTAACTATGGTTCTGAAGTTAAGTATCACAACATATACAAGGGTGTGAATTCGAGATTAGATGAAGTGCAGGCTGCAGTATTAAATGTCAAATTGCCTTATATTGATGAGGAAAATGAGTATCGTCGTAATATTGCTGAGTTTTATCTGAGCAATATTAATAATAATCAAATTATATTGCCCGCTGTTACAGAGCGACTTGCTCATGTTTGGCACATATTTGCCATTCGTGTCGTAAATCGCGATAATTTCATTATGTATCTTAAAGAGCATGATGTAGAAACTCTAATCCATTATCCAATACCTCCACATAAGCAGATTGCTTACAAAGAATGGAACCATTTGGTATTTCCAATAACGGAAAAAATTCATACTGAAGTGGTTTCATTACCTATTAGTCCTGTAATGACTATGTCAGAGGTTGAAAAGGTTGTTGGTCTAATAAATGCCTATAAAGGATAAGCTTGTAGTATTTCTAGAGGAAAACCGAGCCCATTTTATGAGTTTAACCGAACGGGCTCGGTCATCTAGTATTTTTATAAAAAAATTCATTCTATATAAAAAAGCAATCAAACTGGCCGTTAGAGGTAGTGTTGGGGTATACGCATCACCAGATATTGAAGATTTTTTTATTTCAGTTGCTAATAAATTTAAGGTTGAACTCTCTCAATCATATGAAGAAAAGTCTATTTTACACGTTGTTAGTGAATGTTACGGTGTAGGTGGACATTCAAAAGTAGTAGAACGCTGGATAAAATATCATGCTCCAGGTGAGAAACATTCGATTTATTTTACTCGCATGAAAAAGAATAAAATAGATGATGTTTTTTTTCGCAGCGTAATGGAGACTTGCGGCAAGATATATACAGGAGAGCATCATTTATTCGATATTAGTAATGCCTTATATTTAAGATGTATTGCAATGAGGTATGAGCGAGTTATTCTTCATACTCATATGGATGATATAATTCCTTTGATTGCATTTGGTTCTGAGCAGTTTAAACGAACAGTCATATTATATAACCATGCTGATCATTTGTTTTGGCTTGGAGCAAATATCTCTCATCTCATCTGCGAGACTCGCTCATGGGGGATGACTTTCTCGAAAAAATATAGAGGGATCTCTGAAAATATTGTGTTGGGGATTCCAAATTCTAATGATTTAGATACTCGCAATGTGCTAAATATACGAAGACGTAACGATATTAAAGTAATTACAAGTATCGGTATGCCACATAAATTTTTAGTTATCCCGGGAGAATTCTCATTCCAAGATTATATGGTTGCTATTCTTGAGTCTCGAGATGATGTGATTTTTAATATTATAGGGCCAACACTTTCTGATTATCCTGAGTGGCTTCCTTTGGTAAATTATTACGGCGATAGAGTGAAAGTTCACGGTAAATTGATGGGAGATAAGTACAGAAATTGCCTCAAAGATAGTGATCTGGTTATTGATAGTTTTCCTATGAGCGGCGGGACGGCATTGAGTGATGTTGTTGAGTCTGGAATGGTTACACTATCATTACGCTGTGTAACTGGACATCTTGATTATACCTATGACACAGAATCATATTGTGCAACACCTGAAGAATTAATTGATAAGACTCATAGATTGCTGGACGATACTAAATATAGAGAACATGTTTCTCAATCTTCTTTTGAAGTTTTTAGTAAATATCAAAATTTAATTCTATGGCAATTGAAAGTTAGGAATGCTTATAAGTTGGCTGATGGTAATAGAAAAGCTGGTGTTAAAAATACTCTTCGAGTAGGTGGGGCGGAATTGAGTCTTCTTGATAAATTTATATTCTTATTTAACGCAAAACCTCGCCTTTTATATTCTATAGGAGATATAGTTAAACTGAGTACTTATTTTAAAAATGGGAGGAGGCGATTTAAAATATCTTTATTTAAACTTAATGTAATAATTTGAATACAATGAATAGTAAATCTTTTTTAGATGGTTTTCAATATGACGTTTTAATTTGCACCCACAATGGAGAACTATACATTATAAGTCAAATTGAAAGTATTTTAAAACAAAAAATCAGACCACAAAAAATAATTATTTCAGATGATGGTTCTACGGACGCTACCCTCATTCTTTGTTTAGAATGTTTTAAAGATCACGCATATACAAACTTTCAAATAGTTGAAGGGCCGCGCAAAGGGATAGCGAGTAATTTTTTCCATGGCGCTAGATATTCAACCGCTGATTATCTTTTCTTTTCTGATCAGGATGATGTATGGGTAAAAGATAAAGTTGTATTTTTTGCTGATTATTTTAGTGAAATCAGGAATACGATTCCTGTACTCATTTTCTCAGATGCATATGTAACTGATGATAAACTAAAAATACTGAATGATAGTTTTGTTGATTTCGCTGGTTTGAATATCAATGTTTTTCTAGATGACTCTATTTTACTCGAAAACTGTGTACAAGGGGCGTCATCTGCTATTAATGGGAAACTTCGTGATTTGCTCCTGAAGTCATTAGTTTGTATTGATGATCAATATATTTGTATGCATGATTGGTGGCTTGCGATCTTGGCGAAATATTTTGGTGTAGTAAGTTACATTGATAAGCCATTACTTTACTATAGGCAGCATAGTGATAATCAAGTCGGGGCTAAAAAATCTAATAATTATATTACTTATGTAATGAGTTTCTTTCAACAAATAAAAAAAACAAAAAAATATCTGCGTCAGATCGAGCAATTGTCTAAAGTAGTCAATCACGCAAATGCTATTAGTTGTACTCCACTTCGTCGCTTTAAGTATAATTTTGAGGAAGTGGGGCTTATTAAGCGAGTATTTTTTTCTCTCTTTAAATAAAAAATTGAACAGTGTTGCAATGAGGCTTTTATAAAGATGGCGCGTTTGTTTATTTCGACTGTGAGCCATAATAGCGATCAGATGATTGTCGAGAAAAATGTCTTACCTTCGCTAAGTTCCTCTTTCGAGGTTGTTGTAAAATGTAATACAAAATGTACTGAGCCCCTTCGCTCTTTATCAATGGAAAGTAATGTTCATATCATTGATGGTGAGTACTCTCGCGGTTTCGGCGACAACAATAATATTGTGTTTGAGTATTGTAAAAATAATTTAGGAATGATGTCAGACGACTATTTCCTTGTCCTTAATCCAGATGTCGTTATTGATGCTTGTACTCTTAATCAATTGCTGAAACGTGTTGTTAATGGATGTGTTAATATTTCTACCATTAACTTATATAAAGATTTGGAATTGAAAAAAACAGAGGGCTCAATTAGACGTTTTCCTGGAGTTTTCACGCCCTTGGTTGCTTTTTTATTAGGGAGGAATCCTGACGAATATGATAAAACTTCTATTTTTCGCGAGGTTTTTGTTGACTGGGCTGCAGGATCTTTTTTACTTTTTAAAGCCTCTGTTTATGAAGAGTTAGATGGTTTTGATGAGCGATTTTTTATGTATTTTGAGGATGTTGATATATGCCGTCGCGCAAAAAAATATGGATATAATGTAATATATTATCCAGATTTAAAAGCAACTCACTTTGGTGCTTATCGAAACAGGAAGATTTTGTCGAAAAATTTTGCATGGTATTTGCGGAGCTATATCGTCTACCATACTGGTTTGTAAACGATAGCCTGGTGCTGATTTAGATATCTTATAAAGTAATTATGCAGATAAAATATACCAGAATAAGTATCTTTATATCACACAGTTGCCAGATTATAAGTTAAAATGGTATCGGTAACATTGGCCTCATCCTTGGGTTAATGTGCACTCACACCTGACAGGAGTACATAATGTCTAAGCAACAAATCGGCGTCGTTGGTATGGCTGTGATGGGGCGCAATCTGGCGCTCAACATCGAAAGCCGTGGTTATACCGTGTCCGTTTTCAACCGCTCGCGTGAAAAAACGGAAGAGGTTATCGCCGAGAATCCGGGGAAAAAACTGGTTCCTTACTATACGGTAAAAGAGTTTGTTGAATCCCTTGAAACGCCTCGTCGTATCCTGTTAATGGTGAAAGCAGGCGCTGGCACTGATGCTGCTATCGACTCCCTGAAGCCATATCTGGATAAAGGTGACATCATTATTGATGGCGGTAATACGTTCTTCCAGGACACTATCCGTCGTAACCGTGAGCTCTCAGCTGAAGGATTTAACTTCATCGGTACCGGCGTCTCCGGTGGCGAAGAAGGTGCGCTGAAGGGACCATCTATTATGCCTGGTGGCCAGAAAGAAGCTTACGAGCTGGTTGCCCCAATCCTGACCAAAATCGCCGCTGTTGCAGAAGATGGTGAACCGTGTGTGACGTATATCGGTGCCGACGGTGCTGGTCACTATGTGAAGATGGTACACAACGGTATTGAGTACGGTGATATGCAACTGATTGCTGAAGCCTACTCACTATTGAAAGGTGGTTTGAACCTAAGCAACGAAGAACTGGCTAGCACCTTCACCGAGTGGAATAACGGCGAGCTGAGTAGCTACCTGATCGATATCACCAAAGATATCTTCACTAAAAAAGATGAAGATGGTAAATATTTGGTGGATTTCATCTTGGATGAAGCGGCGAATAAAGGGACGGGTAAATGGACCAGCCAGAGCTCTCTGGATCTCGGTGAACCACTGTCTCTGATTACTGAGTCTGTGTTTGCACGTTACATCTCTTCACTGAAAGATCAGCGTGTTGCTGCCTCTAAAGTCCTGTCCGGTCCTAAAACTCAGCTTGCGGGTGATAAGGCAGAATTTATTGAGAAAGTACGTCGTGCGCTGTACCTTGGTAAGATCGTGTCTTATGCTCAGGGCTTCTCACAGCTGCGTGCCGCATCCGACGAGCATAATTGGGATCTGAACTACGGCGAGATTGCAAAAATCTTCCGTGCGGGCTGCATCATCCGCGCGCAGTTCCTGCAGAAAATCACCGATGCCTATGCTAAAAACCCTGGTATCGCAAACCTGCTGCTCGACCCGTACTTCAAGAACATTGCCGATGAATACCAACAGGCGCTACGTGATGTTGTTGCGTATGCTGTGCAGAATGGTATCCCGGTACCGACATTCTCTGCTGCTGTCGCTTATTACGACAGCTATCGTGCAGAGGTGCTCCCTGCAAACCTGATTCAGGCCCAGCGTGACTACTTCGGTGCGCATACTTATAAACGTACTGATAAAGAAGGTGTCTTCCATACTGAATGGATGGAATAAGTCTTCTGACGTTCACTGGCCCGGTTTTTTGACCGGGCTTTTTTTTATCCCAAATCTTATTGATTTAAGTTGATTGCTTAATCTTTACTTAATATTTCTAGCGTACTCTGATAAAGAAAATCTGAATTGTTTTAACCTTCGTTGACACAACATTCAACAAAACGTTAAAACATTATTCTCTTATCAGGATGTACGACATCATGATTAAATATTAAGATAATACTGAGAGCATGAAATGAAAATCACCATTTCTGGTACCGGATATGTTGGCCTGTCAAATGGTCTTCTTATCGCCCAACATCATCAGGTCATTGCTCTGGACATAGTTCCTTCCCGTGTCGAGATGCTAAATAATCGGATATCTCCGATAGTTGATCAAGAAATTGAACAGTATCTGCAATCAAAAGATATAACATTCAAAGCTACGCTGGATAAGAACGAAGCTTATCAGAACGCAGAATTTGTCATTATTGCTACCCCAACAGATTACGATCCCAAAACTAATTATTTCGATACTAGCAGCGTCGAGTCAGTTATACAGGATGTTATTAAAATAAATCCAGATGCAGTAATGGTAATAAAATCGACGGTTCCTGTCGGTTTTACTCAATCGATGCGTCAAAAGTATAGCTCAGACAATATCATCTTTTCCCCAGAATTCCTGCGAGAGGGTAAAGCGCTATATGACAATTTGTACCCTTCACGCATTGTAATTGGTGAACGATCTTCCCGTGCAGAAACGTTTGCTGCACTGCTACAGGAAGGGGCTCTGAAGAAAGATATTCCGACCCTATTTACCGACTCAACCGAAGCCGAAGCTATCAAGCTCTTTGCAAATACCTATCTGGCGATGCGTGTTGCCTATTTTAACGAACTTGATAGCTATGCAGAAACTCTGGGGCTTAATGCTCGACAGATCATCGAAGGGGTTTGTCTGGACCCGCGTATTGGTAACCATTACAACAATCCCTCATTCGGTTACGGTGGATACTGTCTGCCAAAAGACACTAAGCAATTACTCGCCAACTATAAATCTGTACCCAATAATATTATTTCAGCAATCGTTGATGCTAACCGGACGCGAAAAGACTTTATTGCTGATGCAATTATTTCACGAAAGCCAAAGGTCGTCGGTATTTACCGATTGATTATGAAAAGTGGCTCAGATAATTTCCGGGCATCGTCTATCCAGGGTATTATGAAGCGTATTAAAGCGAAAGGTATCCCGGTCATAATCTATGAGCCTGTATTGCCAGATGATAGTTTTTTCAATTCGCGGGTTGAGCGTGATCTGACTAAATTTAAAACCGAGTCCGATGTTATAATCTCTAACCGGATGGCCGAAGAACTGTTGGATGTAGCCGATAAAGTCTATACCAGAGATTTATTCGGAAATGATTAAACACTCAGTTAAATAAAGATACCGGCATCGTGCCGGTATCTGTCTATTACTGATGTCTTTTGCGTAAATTCTCAATCACCGTCGTCAGGTCGAGGTCCTGGTCCTGCAGCAGAACCAGCAGGTGATACATCAGATCAGAGGCTTCATTGGTCAGTTCGAAACGATCGTTCACGGTTGCGGCCAGCGCGGTCTCTACGCCTTCTTCACCCACTTTTTGCGCAATGCGTTTGGTGCCGCTGGCATACAGCTTCGCGGTGTAGGAGCTTGCCGGGTCAGCGGTTTTACGTTCGGCCAGTAGTTGCTCCAGTTGATACAGGAACAGCCACTGGTGGCTGGCATCGCCAAAGCAGCTTGAGGTGCCTTTATGGCAGGTCGGGCCAATCGGGTTAACCAGCACCAGCAGGGTGTCGTTGTCGCAGTCGGGCGCGATGCTCACCACGTTCAGGAAGTGACCGGAGGTTTCACCCTTGATCCACAGGCGCTGTTTGGTCCGCGAGAAAAAGGTCACTTTGCCGCTTTCAAGCGTTTTATCCAGTGCTTCCGGGTTCATATAACCCAGCATTAGTACCTCACCGGAAACCGCATGCTGCACGATGACTGGCATCAGTCCGTCGGTTTTTTCCCAGTCCAGCTCGCGGCATTGTTGCTTCGTTAACATATCCTGATCTCCACGCCCTGTGTTGCCAGGTACGCTTTTAATTCGCCAATATTAATAATTTGCTTGTGAAAGACGGAAGCGGCAAGCGCGCCGTCAACGTCGGCGTCCCGGAATGCTTCAAGGAAGTGTTCCATGGTGCCCGCGCCGCCGGAGGCAATCAGCGGTACGTGGCACACGTCGCGCACTTTTTTCAGTTGCTCCAGATCGTAGCCGTTACGCACGCCGTCCTGGTTCATCATGTTCAGGACGATTTCACCTGCGCCGCGTTTTTGTACTTCCTGCACCCAGTCCAGCGTTTCCCACTGCGTGATGCGGGTACGGCTTTCATCCCCGGTATATTGGTTAACATGATATTTGCCGGTTTCGGCGTCATACCAGGTATCAATACCCACCACGATACACTGCACGCCGAAGCGGTCCGCCAGGCGGGTGATAAGCTCCGGTTCGGCCAGCGCCGGGGAGTTGATAGAGATTTTATCCGCCCCGAAGGAGAGGATTCGCGCCGCATCGTCGATGGATTTAATGCCACCGGCAACGCAGAACGGAATATCGATCACTTCCGCCACGCGAGATACCCAGCTTTTATCCACTACGCGGCCATCGCTGGAGGCGGTGATATCGTAGAACACCAGTTCATCTGCGCCTTCATCGGCATAGCGTTTTGCCAGCGGGACAATGTCACCAATAATCTCGTGATTGCGAAACTGGACGCCTTTTACCACCTGTCCATCACGAACGTCCAGACAAGGAATTATGCGTTTTGCCAGCATTGAATGGCCTCCTCAACGGTGAACTTACCTTCCAGCAGGGCGCGTCCGACGATCACGCCGCGTACGCCGGTTCCACGCAGGGCTGCTACGTCCTCGATCCCGCCAATGCCGCCAGATGACTGGAATGCTACCTGCGGATATTTGGCGCACACTTCTTCATAAAGCGCGACGTTTGAGCCAGCCAGCGTGCCGTCGCGGGAGATATCGGTGCACAGCACGTGCTTCAGGCCGACGGGGAGATAGGTCTCAACCAGTTCTTCCAGAGAAACCCCGGAATCTTCCTGCCAGCCGCTAACCGCTACCTGTTTATTACCGCGCTCGTCAATACGAACGTCCAGCGCCAGTACCAGCGCGTCGGCGCCAAAACGGGCAAACCAGCTCTTGACTACCTCGGGGGATTTTACTGCCGTCGAACCTACCACCACGCGCGCCACGCCTGCGTCAAGCAGCGCCGCAACGTCCGCTTCAGTACGCACGCCACCGCCAACCTGTACCGGGACATTGACACCAGCGACCAGCGTTTTAATCAGTGGGATCTGCCGCTGCGCCGGGTCTTTCGCGCCAGTTAAATCAACCAGGTGCAGTACTTCGGCACCCTGAGCTGCGTAATCCTGTAAACGGGGGAGAGGATCGTTGCCATAATCACGTTGCGTTGCGTAATCGCCCTGATGAAGACGCACCACCTTGCCGTCGATTAAATCTAATGCCGGAATAATCATTACATCTCCAGAAAGTTTTTCAGCAACTGCGCCCCAGCCGCGCCCGAGCGTTCAGGGTGAAACTGCACGCCAAAGAAATTGTCCTTTTGTACTGCCGCGGTAAACGGTTCGCCGTAATGGCACTGGGCGATGGTCCACGGGTTCACCGGCATAGCATAGCTGTGTACAAAGTAGAAATATGCGCCATCTTCAATGCCCTGGAACAGACGATTTCCCGCCTGCGGATAGACGCGATTCCAGCCCATATGCGGCAGCGGCAGACCGAAATCGGTCATCTTCGGAACGTCCTGCTCAATAATGCCCAGCAGAGAGACACCGTTACTCTCTTCGCTGCGACGGCCAAGCAGTTGCATGCCTAAGCAGATCCCCAGTACCGGTTGCGTACAGGCTTTAATCAGTTCAATCAGTTCACGCTCGTGCAACTGGTCCATAGCCGCCTGGGCGGTACCGACGCCCGGCAGAAACAGTTTATCGGCACGCAGCACCACGTCCGGGTCACGGCTGACAACCGGGTCGTATCCATGGCGCGCGACGGCGGATTTCACCGAGTGCAGATTGGCGCAGCCGGTATCAAGGATCACCACGTTCATTACAGCACTCCTTTTGAGGAGGGCAGCGTATCGCCTTCTACGCGAATAGCCTGACGCAGCGTACGACCAAAGGCTTTAAACAGGCTCTCCACACGGTGGTGGTCATTTTTCCCTTTGGTTTTCAGGTGCAAGGTGACACCCATGGTGTAAGAAAGTGAACGGAAGAAGTGTTCAATCATCTCTGTGCTCAGATCGCCAACGCGTTGGTAGGTAAACTCCGCGCGGTATTCCAGGTGCGGACGCCCCGAGATATCCAGCGCGCAACGTGCCAGGCACTCGTCCATCGGCAGCACAAAACCAAAACGGTTGATACCGCGTTTATCGCCTAATGCCAGCTTTAAGGCTTCACCCAGCGCCAGACCGGTATCTTCAACGGTGTGGTGATCGTCAATATACAGATCGCCTTTGACGGCTATTTCCATGCGAAAACCGCCGTGGGTGGCGATTTGATCCAGCATGTGGTCAAAGAAGCCAACGCCGGTATTGATTTTGCTACGGCCTTCGCGGTCCAGCCAGACTTTGACGTCAATCTGCGTCTCTTTGGTATTACGCTCAACGTGCGCGTAGCGGTCTCTTTTGGTCAACTGCTCGCCGATCATCGCCCAGTTCAGGGTGTCACGGTGGTAGCGTAATCCGCTAATGCCCATGTTTTCTGCGAGCTGAATATCGGTCGCCCGGTCACCAATGACGTAGCTGTTTGCCACATCCATGGCCTGTTCAACCAGATACTGCTCAACCAGTTTCACTTTTGGCTTACGGCAATCACACGCGTCCGCTGGCAGGTGCGGGCAGATCAGTACCTCATCAAATGCTACGCCCTGAGAGGTGAAAATTTGCATCATCAGGTTATGCGGACCGTCAAAATCGGCCTGCGGGAAGCTCTGCGTACCGAGTCCATCCTGGTTAGTAATCATCACCAGTTTAAAGCCGGCTTTTTGCAGCGTCAGCAAAACGGGAACGACGTCCGGCTCGAAGGCGAGTTTGTCAAAGCGATCGACCTGAAAGTCACTTGGCGGTTCTGAAATCAGGGTTCCATCACGGTCAATAAAAAGATACTTCTGGCTCATACTTGCTCCGCACGTAAGGCGTCAATGACGCGCTGGCTCTCTTCGCGGGTTCCGACAGTAATTCGCAGGCAGCCGCTTAATGAAGGTTGTTTATTCTGATCTCGTAAGATAATGCCCTGATCCCACAAAGATTTAAATACGCTGCTTGATGCGGTGAAGCGCGCCAGAACATAGTTGGTTTCAGAGTCGAAAACCTGCTCTACACAGCGAATGGTTTTCAGGTTCTCCACCAGATACTGACGCTCTTGCAGGATCTGCTCTACGCGTTGGCGCATGGCGGAAATCCCTTGTGGCGTCAGCGCCTGGGCGGCAATATCCGCTACCGGGGTAGAAAGCGGGTAGGGGGCAATCACCTTTAACAGCAGATTGATAACCTCTTCATTCGCCAGCGTAAATCCGCAGCGTAAACCGGCGAGAGCAAATGCTTTAGACAGCGTACGTAATACTGCCAGATGCGGATACTCAGACAGCCAGCCTGCCAGCGTAGCCTGCGGACAAAACTCAATATAGGCCTCATCAGCGACCACGATGGCTTTACCCTGCGTCATTTCGAGCAGTGAACGTAGGTCCTGGGGATTTATCAGCTGGCCGGTTGGGTTATTGGGGCTGCATACGTAGACCACTTTCACGCCATCAAGCTTGTCCGCGATGCCTTGTAAATCCAGTTGCCAGTTATCCAGGGTCGGGACGGTGCGGCATTCAACGCCAATCGTTTCGGCGCTGACGCTGTACATGCCGTAAGTCGGCGGACAGTAGAGAATTGCATCTTTACCGGGTTCGCAAAAAGCGCGCACCAGCAGTTCGATCCCTTCATCTGCGCCGCGGCTGACCAGCACCTGCTCTGGTTTGACGCCAGCATATTGCGCGTAATTCTCAAT
>OLQY01001016.1_pt1 | contig 26945 bp, 21 predicted proteins | sample 1672851 | NCBI WGS metagenome assembly OLQY01 (sample SAMEA3136730, study PRJEB25190) | human gut metagenome | reverse complement strand
ACGTTAATGATAAACTCATGGATTTTTGTTGTTTTATCCTGTTTTCCGCCATTTCTATGATTCTTCTGAAAAAGATGTGCCAATTTTGTGCCACAGGGGTCAAAAGTTCAGCGTTCTGTATAGATTTTGGGCGTTTTCAGTTCATATAGCTGTGAAATTTCCAATGTTCAATGGCCCTTTTCACATAAGGTATCTTTTCATTATTATCGGGTGTGTTTTTCTTGCTGCTGTTGATTTTGTTCTGCATTACTACTTATTCCCTCTTTTAGTCTTGTTATGGGCCTGTGATAGGCACTTCTTCCTGCCCGCAAAAACACTGCACTTTCTGACGCGCAGTGTTTTTGCGTAATAGGAATTGCTGCAGATTATATCTGCATATTCGTGTTCTATGTATTCATGTTCTATATTCTATGTACCGTTATCCTATGTATTAGTACTCTCCGTATTTGCCGTAGTGGCCATAATACTGCCCATAGCCGCCGTAACTCTTATTCTCAGATATCTTGACTTTATTTAATACAACGCCCAGTAATGGACAGCCGCTGGCTTCCAGCTGCTCTTTCATCTTCTGTGCCATTCTCCGGCTGACTTTCTTCTGTTCAATGACCATCACCATGCCGTCCACGCTCTTGGCCACAACGGCCGCATCAATCACCGCGCCGATCGGAGCACAGTCCACGATGATATAGTTAAAACTCTTCTTCATGGCTTCAATGGCTGCCTTGAACTTCGGATTTCCCAATAACTCCGCCGGGTTCGGGGCATTCAGGCCCGCAAATGCCATATACATATTCTTGATGTTGGTCTTGCAGATCACATCATTGAGGGGCACAAAACCTGCCAGATAGTGGCTCAGTCCCTTGACTTCCTGATCCGGCATGCATTTATTATAAAGAACGGATTTTCTCAGATCCGCATCCAGAAGAATGACACGTTTTCCATCCTCTGCCATCGCTTTGCAGAGATTGAATACAACCGTACTCTTTCCTTCATTAGGAAAACTACTCGTAAAAGCGATACACTGTTTGTCCTGCCCGCAGAAATAGATATTCGTTCTCAGCTGTTTATAATATTCGCTGACGGCTTCGCTGTCATCGATTCTTGTCAGATTAATTGAATTCATCAGTTTCGATTTCCTTTCTCTTTCTGGATGTCTGTCTTTCCTGCTTTGCTCTCTGCTTCTTGTGCTTCTGAGCCTGTCTCTGCTGTTTTCTTCCATTGTAAGGAAGCACTGCCAGTGTTGTCATACCCAGATACTTCTCAATGTCGTCTTCTGTCTTGATGGTATCATCCAGCAGATAGAGGATCGTAACCACTGCCATGGCCAGTACAAGTCCTGCCAGAAGGCCCAGCGCACAGTTCTTCTTCAGACTCGGGCTGGATGGTCTATCAGGCACAGCCGCCTCTTCATAAATCTTAATCGCCTGCATACCTGTAATCTCTTTCAGCTTTGACTCTGCCACGGATGCCATCTCATTGGCAATATCTGCAGCTGTCTGCGGATTCGGATCATTCACCGTCACCTGAAGGATACGGCTGGATGTCGGATTCGTCACTTCCACTTTCTCAAGAAGCTGCTGGTAATCTATGTTCAAATTCAGCTTCTTGATCACATCTTCCATAAAACTGCGGCTCTTGATCATGCTGGAATAGTCACTTGTCAGCTGCTGACCAACCTGCATATCACTCAATGTGGAAGAATTCATGCTATTGCTGTTGTCAGGCATAACGTACATCATAGAAGATGCACTGTACAAAGGTGTTACAAGGAAACTGGTATAGGCAAACATGATCACCAGACCAACAATGCCTGCCAACAGAATCGCCGCCAGGTGCTTCTTCATCACCATCAGCAGTTCCAGTAAATCAATTTCCATCTCTTCATTGTCATTTTTTTTCTTTTCCATTACTACTTACTACTACTTTCCATTCTTTAAATTGTTGTGTTGATAGGCTGCGGGTGTCGAATTCTGTCGTTTTCGACATCAGGTGCTGATCAGCTGATTCTCCAGAATTGCCCTCGGATTCTCCTCTGCCAGCTGTCTGAGTCTTGCGCGGCCGCATTTCTTCTCAATCCATTCGGCAGCTTTCCGGTACTGTGGCGGTCTCGATGTCATATTGTGGGCATCGGTTCCCAGTACATCGATATAGCCATCCTCCACCAGTGCCCGACACCGACGCACCCATCGGTCAAAACGCCCGCCGATCAAGCCATCGGTATTCATCTGCAGAATAATCCCGCTCTCCTTCAGTTCCTCTAACTTGTCCCATTCATCAATCAGACAATCCAGTCTCTCCACATGGGCTAGAACCGGCAGATAACCCCCATACAGAATCTGCTGCAGACCACTGTAAACATTATGATAAGAAGCATTCGGCTTGTACTCCACCAGCACATAACGTCCGCCGTTCATAGTCGTGATACTGCCGCTATCCAGATATTTCACCATATCAGGGAAATACATCACTTCATTGCCCCGGTACAGATACATGTCTTCATACTGCTTCTTCGCATACAGTTCCAATGCCCGAAAAGCCCGCATGACCTTCTTCGGCCGCTCCGCATCATCCGCATTGTGTCTGTTGTAATGGGGTGTGACGCATAAGTGCCGTATACCTTCCTCATACGCCATGTCCAACATCCGGCATGACATCTCAAAAGTCTCGGCTCCATCGTCCACTTTCGCTAGTATATGGGAATGAATATCATAAAACTCCATACTGAACCTCATTTTCTCATATTAACGTATATTCATATCTATTATATCGAGCGATCATTTTTTGTCAACTGCAAGGATGGCTTTTTTTGAGAACTTTTGTCGATAAATAACCGCTAATGTGGAATTTTCAGGTAGAAATGGGTGAGAAATTAACATTCGTTAATTTTATAAAAAGAATTACAGATGGGTGGGTGAAAATAATTTTTAGATAAGATGTAATGGGGATGTGGTGGGTATTCTGGTCAAGTTACTCAAGTATCACCGTTTACAATAAATCAACCAGTAATCTGATACTTAATCAAATCACTGGTTGATTTATTTCTCTACTAATGCTTAAGCAGCAGTGATAACACACGTGGATGTGCCCCTTTTTCATACCGAAAGCCCAATGCATGCCTGATAATTTCCGGCAAATACATTTTTTCTCCATCCCTAATTAGCAGGAGTGTATCTTCATCCATACTGTTGAAAAATCTTGATAGTGTTGGCTTTTGTAATGTTATTTTGCTCACACCAGGTCGATACATCCATACCTTCCGGACGGTTCTGACATTCTCTGATCTGTTCTGCCCAGTGCATAAGGCGGACCTGCTGTGCAACCAGACTGGTTTGTTCTGCCATAGTGAATACCTCCACAAATGATAGTCAGTCTAAAAAGTTGAGTCACTCAACTTTTTAGACGAGTTCAACTTTGTTTGATCTAATTATGGCACAAATAGAAACTGATAAAAAGGTACTCAGTTTTCACCGTTTACTTGCATAATGTTGCATATTTTTGTAAAAGTAAAAAAGAAGCCACTATTTACAGCAATTTGCTGCAAATTATGACTCCTTTCCCTTTACTTTTTACGAGTTATATTTTTCAACTATTATGCTGCTTTCTTAGCACCTTGTACTAATTTACCATTGATATCTACATAACATGTGTCATTATCAACCCATTCATCCACTGCCATAGCACCATTGGCTTTGACATAATAATCACCTATCCATTTTGAAGTCTCCATCCAACCTAATTCATCAAAGTAATACCATTTGCCATCAATATACTCCCAATTATCTCTGGTATAACTTCCATCTGCGTGTCTATACCACCACTTGTCACCTTTTTGAATCCATTCTGATACCTTGGTGCTATCCCATACACCATTTTCATCAACATAATATTTACCATCTACCAATTCACTTCTAGCCATAGTACCATTCGCCTTTACATAGTAATTTCCTATCCATTTCGAGGCATCCATCCAACCTAATTCATCAAAATGATACCAGTATTCTCCGATATATTCCCATCCAGCCTTGGCACAACTTCCGTCTGCATACTTATACCACCACTTGTCACCTTTTTGAATCCATTCTGACACCTTGGTACTGTCCCATAAACCATTCTCATCTACATAATAATCCCGATTAATCCATTCATTTCTCGCCATAGCGCCATTGGCTTTGACATAGTAATTTCCTATCCAACAATTGGATTGCATAATACCATCTTCATTGAAATAATACCAGTATGAATCTATTTCCATCCAACCGGTTGCCGGAATACCATGCACATAATATATCCATCCCTCATCCGATTGTTGCCACCCTTCTCTCATGACAAGTTCATAAATATCTCCATTTGTAACTGAAAACCAAATGGATCCACTTTCGTCCAATAAACAACCGTCTACATAACATCCAATGTCATCTTCGTTAATATCATATACTAAGTAATCTATTCCATCTTCTACCGAATAAGCCCTGATTTGATCACTGGAATTATAAAAGAAATAGCCATCTTCATAAAATAATCCTGAACACTGATAAACATCGTCATTGTCTATTTCAACCAATATACTGACTTCACCTGTATTGTTATTTCTTTTGTATAAATAATTACCATTTACATAATAACTATCTGAAGATAACGGAACAATCGGAGATTCAATGCCTATCCAATATGCATTGTCATATAAATTACTTGTACAAGTAATACCATTCGCATCCCAGCCACTGTGTAATTTCTGCGTAATTGCATTATCACTCAATAAAAAATAATCGTGCGAAGCTAACCCGAAACGATCAGCTAATGGATCATCGTATGTACAATCTACATGATAAAACTTTCCGTTAATTCGAACAACGTTCCATGCATGATTCATACTGTTGCTTGGAACAAAATGTGCTTCTATTCCAAGCTCATTGAGAATGTACATATATGAAAATGCATAGGACTGGCACACACCTACTCCTGACATAAAAATACCGCTAGACCAAAACATAGAATATGTAGTATCATATTCCGAATGACTGACAATATAATCATGAATCACTAATGCTTTTTGTTCTTGAGACATAGAACTATCTACGAGCGATTTATAAAAAGAAAGCTTTTCATCCACTGCTGTAAAATACTGCTTTGTCTGATCTATATCTAGAGGATTATCTAAGTCTATTCTTAAGTATCTTCCATTATTATTCTGCCAACATAAGATACTCAAACTAGGAAAAAAATATGGCGAATATGCATAATAATAATCCAATGAACAGCTACTTCTATTAATATCCATATCATAAACATCCACTGTACTTGAACCATTTAACAATGCACTTTTTATTCTTCTTTCAAGTTCTTTATAAACCTGCAACTCTGAAGTATAACTTTGTATACTAATCCCCTCATTATCGTCTTTCTCATACTGCTGGGCCATGGCTTCATCTGCGATCTGCGCTTCAACAGGATGTAATCCACCCTCTGGTAATTCTGTTCTTCCTCCATCTGCCGCATATACATTTTTCGAACATATTATCATGCAGACAAAAACAGCCCATACTAATAACCTTTTTTTCATCATTACTCAACTCTCCTCTTACGTGATTTCTATTATTCGATTTAGTTTCTTCTAACAGTATAATATAAAGAACAAGCGTTTGTCAATGTATCCTTAAAGTTCATGATAACTCTGCTTCAAAGCTCCATATTTATGCACATTAATTCCTTCGATATTCTCTGTATGAATATTGCCCGCGACATTCGGCAGCTTATCCACTGCTAAAACCGTCTTACCATGGGCTTTGGCTTAATGAGCAAAAATTGCACCCTATAAGCCTGATCTCTCAACGAGATAATCATACTTCATTCTCCATTGTCTTCTATTATCTTCAAATATTATATACTATCGGCCCATGCCCCGGATGCATCGACATACCAGTTTCCAATCCATGTATCTGCTGCCATTTTACCATTATCAGCAAAATAATACCAGACATCATTAATCTGTTGCCAGCCCGTGAGCATTTCACCGTTTATATCCATATAATACCATGTGTTGTCAACCAATATCCAGCCAGTCCGCATAGCGCCGTTAGCTGCTAAGTAATACCAGTTATTACCAATCTGCAACCAGCCCGTGAGCATTTCACCATTAGTATTCATGTAATACCATGTATTGTTATCAAACACCCAACCTGTCTGCATTGCGCCACTCGTTGCAAGATAGTACCAGCCATTATTCACTTTTAGCCAACCTGTATCCATATAACCTTTGGCATTAAAATGATACCATTTGTTATTATCTTCTTTCCAACAATTCTGAAGATACGTATCATCCGGCAATTGATACCACCATCCGTTCTTATCAATTTTCCACATACACAATCCTCTTGTTCTCGTCTCATACACATCACAATATTGACAATCACGTCTTTCCACGCCGTTGATAGTTGTCGTTGATTCTTCAACAACTTTCCATGGACCATATAAATGTTTTCCAAGCTCCTGACTATATTGAACAATGATACTATATATCTTTTCTGCCTTATAACTGCATGTTTTTATATAATAAATGCCATTATATTTTGGATCAAACTCGTAATAATAATTATCTATATTTTTATCATATTTTAAATCAATTTCATAATTCTTATTTCTATCTTCTTCATATAAGCGCATATATGGTTCAGCATCTTCATAATTATTAACTATAATCTTCACTTTTGTACATACACTTGCTTTAAAAGATAAATAATCCTGATTTCCATTTCTCCCTGAAAATATCAAATATTCTTGATCCGGCTGAATTTCTGTTGCCGTTGAAAAAGTGTCATTTGGTTCACATTCACAACTGACAGTTTCAGACAACATATAAGATAATACCACTGAATTAGACGAATATCTATCATTATTTAATAAAATATAATAAGTACCTGCCTTTAGCGGAAAATATCCCGAATATTTATTCAAACTACCATAATCATAAACAGTCAAGCCATTTTCATCAAGTATGGAGAATTCATAATAATGGTTCGCCAAAAAACTAATATATGCGTAGGTGTTGTGATCTATTGTAAATTTTGAATACCATTTTCTGCTGTGATAGCTCGACGAATCATAAACCCTATTATAATTCTGTCCAGATTCCAAAGTGATTGCATTCGATATTGTATTCGACGCATTCGGATTCACTTCATAATAGCATTCCGACTCATTATATTGCAAAATAGATGGAATCACTTTTTGCCTAACTAATATTTTACCACATGCAGAGCAATGACTGCCTTCCGTTAAGCCATTTTCTTTTTCAGTAGCAGGAACAGCCTCATCGATCACTTCTGTGTGTCCCACTGCTGCAACTATTTCCTGTGGTCTGAGCACAATATGACATACAGAACAATGACTACCTTCTGTTAAACCAGTCGTTGTACAACCTGGTTCTACAGCTTCATCAATCACGACTGTATGTCCTGCAGATGGAATTGTGTCCATCATTTTATATCCACACAACGAACATATCTTATACCTTGATTTAACATTAGTACAAGTAGGCGTTTCGTCAGTTATCCATTCACCATAACGATGTGCGTTTTTATCAATAGGGATTTCTACAGAATTCTTTGTTTTTGCACAGTCGATACAATGAATCGACTTAATACCTACTTCCTTACAAGTTGCTTTTTTATCAACTGTGTAAAACGAATTCCAATTATGCACTTCACCCACCTCGAAATTTAAAGGCGACATATCTATTGCATTATTTATACTCGGATACGTAGCCGCATTGTATATATACCCACCATTAAAATTAGCATCAAAAATATCCATAAGACGAGGTGTCCATAAACCAATTTCTGTATCTTGTTCCGCACTAAAATATCCCTCATAAGTCAAGGAATCTGAGAATTTTGTTAAATTAACAATATAAGTCTTACCAGAAGGTGTATCATACCAAATTTCTATGTTTGATCTAGGATGCTCCTCTTCAATTGTAATAGAAATTTTAACCTGTTCATCAACTGAGATATACGTTGTATCAATTGAATAATCAACAACTATCGGTGCCGCGACATCCGCATTTGTTCCCGACACTTCAAAGTTCAGCTTTGAAAAATCTATTGTTGCGTACTGAGTACCTGTATAAGTACTACTATTATACAAATATACATATAATTGAGCATCATCAGAATAAGTCAAATATTCAACCTGCCACATACCAGATTCTGTCTGATCATCTACTTTAAAAATACCTGCATAAATATTATTTTCTTTATCTTTTAAATATAAAGACACTATTTCGTTTTTGCCAGTAATAGGTCTATGCAAATAAAGCCATTTAGCTTCGTAGCCTTGACGCATCTGCAACGTAATTGTTATATTTTGTCCTGCAGTTACAGATATTTTATCTACCGACATAGACAACACCACTTCTTCTGTTTCTACCCCTGTTTCACTCTCCATATTCTCAACGGATGCCTGTGTCGACGAATATTCTTTCTCAGAATCTTCCATATTATCTATATTTTCTGCCCAAGCAATCTGAGACCCCATTAACAATATCGATAAGATGAAAAAAAGAGCCATTATCTTTTTTCTAAACATTTTCCCCCTCCATCTAAGAAGGCCATGCAAAGAATTCCTTCTCTGCACGGCCTTCTTTACAAAAGCTGTTCACTTTTAAGAATTATAAAGCTACTGAATCAAGTAACCGCTTGTGTCAAAAATATACGTTTTGCCATCAATAGTCTGTGTACCTATAACAGCCCAACCATTGGCATCAAAATAGTACGTTTTGCCGCTGATAGTCTTCCAGCAATTTCTGACAGTTGTTCCGTCAGCGCCAAAGTAAAGCGTGCCATCCACATAATCGTTATACATAGAATTCGTCAACATCTTTCCAGTTGCATAATCAAATGAATAGAATGTATTGCCGATCTGCTTAATTGAACCATGTACGATTGTACCATCTGTATCTACATAATACCAGTCATTGTGAATCTGATTCCATCCAGCCTTCAAATTGACAGCAGTTCTGTTACCTTGTCCATCAAAATAATAGTAGGCATCATCCATCCATGAAATGCCTGATACGGATGCACTATTCTTTAAAAGATAATACTTACCATCGATGACACGTGTTGACTTTTCCAACGTAAATCCTTCATTAACATAAGTTGAACCAACCCATCCAGTTGTTGTTATCACGCCATCGGCATTGGCATAACCAACACCCCATGCATAACCATTGGTTAACATCATCCCCTCATAATCAAAATAGTATTCCACACCGTTGATCTGAAGTAAACGATTGTAGACAAAAGTACCTTTTCTGACATAATACCAGTTCCCATCAGACGTATGTACCCAGCCATCTTGCTGCGCTGTGACTGTTTTCTGGATAACACCATCTTCATCGATTATTGTCACTGTCTTCTTATCTTCAGACAACTGATTCTCTCTATAAAGTTCACCTTCATCTGAAAACCAATACTTCTTACCATTAATGGTATGTTGACCAGTATACAATACACCATTTTCAGCATAACTGTCTCCATTATTGCACCAGCCATTCATGGTCATTACACCATTCTGATCGAAGTAATAGAGGACACCCTGAAGCATCATTCTCTGGTTATACAGCATTTTGCCACTACCATCAAAATAATAGCTCTGACCATTGATTGTCACAATCTTATTTGTAACCAATGTCTGGTTCTGTACATAATACCAACGACCAGCAACAAGATTCCATCCATCTGCCATATCAATGCCGATATAATCGCTTACTCCACTGGATGCAAAGTGATATAACTTACCATCAATGATCTTATCTTGATTATTCATAATTTCATTATCAAAATAATACCACTGACCATTGATCTGCTTCCATCCATCACGAACACGAAGCCCTTCCTCATCATAATAAGAGAATATGCCTGGTTCCGTTTCTACCCAGCCATTCTTAAGCATAGCACCTGATGAAGTATAATAAATATTATAGTTTCCCTCATTCCAGCCATATGTATTCTTCTCCATGATACCATCATTGTCAAAGCTGTATGTATTGCCATCAATTTCTCGTGTGTCATTCATAACAGGAACACCTTTTTCGAGATAATACCAATTGCCATCCGCATCACTCAGCCAGCCATTCTCATCACTGCCTAATGCTCTGACCCATGTGCCATCCCGCTTAAACAAATTGTATACATCATTAATCTCAACAATACCTGATACAGCATGAGCATTATTAAAGTAATACCAATTGCCATCTGTATGCTGATACCAGCCACTATCAAGCAAATGACCACTGGCATCTGCATATATCAAGAAATCACTCGTTCTGAATAAACCGGTCATCATCTCGCCCTTAGAATTAAAGTAATAAGACTTGCCCTCAACTTCTCGCGTTGTAGATACAGCTTTTTCTCCATTTTTGCCGAAATAATACCATTTTCCGGATATTTCTTTAAATCCAGTAACTGTCTCTCCATTTTCGATATAGTATTTATCATCAACCCATCCATTCTGAGTATAAATAGCTCCTACACCATCTGATCCAAAGACATAGAGTTTTCCATCTTGATAATGCTTTTTATCACACAGCATTCTGCCCTCTGATAAATAATACAACTTTCCATCAATTGTTACGACACCATCTTCTGCATGTCCATCTTCTGCATAATAGAACCAGCCATTGGAAGCATAATCGTACTTGCTACCCTTTGCCTCTTCATACCAGCCTGTAACAATATGACCATTCTCATCTGCTCGATAATAATGACCGATTTGCTCTTTATCTCCATCTGGATAAGCAAAACAACTGTCATTTGTAACCATCTGACCATTGCTGTCAAAAAGGTATCTGACACCTCTAATTGTCATAGTGCTTTCTGTAACCAGCTCCTGGTCTTTTGCATAATACCACCGACTGCCCGCATAAATCCAATCATCCTGATCGAGAGACTGCTTTACATTGCAAGCACCGTCTTCATCAAAGTAATAAAATATACCATCATCAACAATTACACAATCCGTGCACATACCATTCCCATTAAAATAGTAATATGTGCCATTAATATTCTGAAGACCGTTTGCTTTTACACCATCTTCGCCATAATAATACCTTTCATCATTTGCACTATACCAACTATTCTTTAACAGATGACCATACTGATCCACACGATAGTAATTCAATTCACCACTATCGTTATTGTATGCATCGAATTCCTCATCCGTAAGCATAATGCCTTTGCCATTCATATAATAGGTATAACCCTTATCTGTTATAAAGTCATTTGTGACCAGTGACTGATCTTTGACATAATACCACTGATTATTCATCTGATTCCAGCCATCCTGAATGTCATCCCGCTTATCAGCAAGGACACCATCCTGATCGAAATAATACCAAGTACCGTCTTCTATAACAACTTCATCTGTCATCATTCGACCATCATAATCGAAATCATAGGTTGTACCATTGATCTCCTGTATACCTCTTACAGCGAGACCATTGTCATCATAATAATACCAGTACACATTCTCATCGTAGTCCTCTTTGACTTTATACCATCCTTTTACCAGATGTCCATACTGATCCACACGATAGCAATTTTCTTGCCCGTCTTCTGAATCATATCGAGAAAATGTCTGATTCACGAACATCGTGCCGTCCCCACCCATGAAATACGTATAACCAGTATCTGGATCTGTTATAAAGTCATTTGTGACCAACTCACCGTCTTTGATGTAATACCAGGTATCTCCATTTTGAATCCAGCCATCTTTTTCAATAGCATGTGTATTTGTGAGCTTACCATCTTCACCAAAGAAGTATAGCTTACCATCTTGTGAAGCAACACAATTTTTTTGCATACTATTATTAAAATAATAGGTATCACCATCAATCTCTTTAATGCCGATTGCCTGGATACCAGTATCTGGATCATAGTAATATTGATTTTCCCATTCGTCTGTATACCAGCCTTTTATCAGGCGTCCATCTTTATCGGCACAATAATAATTCGTTTTTCCGCTTTCTGAATCGTAATGTGAGAACTGGCCAATACACATTGCGCCATCAGAGCCAACGTAATAGGTATCATCACCTTCTGTGATAAATTCTTCTTTGACGATATCTTTATTTTTTGCATAATAGCTGTGATCTCTAAAAGTAAACCAGCCATCCTGCTCTATATTCTGGCTTTCGACCATCGCACCATCTTCACCAAAATGGTAAATAACACCATCTACGACCACTGTACTATCGGTCCACATAGAGTCATTAAAATAATAGGTATTACCATCAATCTCTTTAATGCCGATCACCTGGATACCAGTATCCGGATCATAATAATAGCGAGCTCCCCATTCGGTTGTATACCAGCCCTTTACAACATGTCCTATTTCATTCACTCTGATCTGACAATACTTACCATCATCATTATTGAAACCACAAGTTGTATCTTTATACATATAGCCCTTATAACCAAAATAGTATGTATCACCATTTACGTCTAATAGACCATCTGCAGCATTGCCATCTGAGCCATAATAGTACCAATCGTCACCATCCAGATACCATTCATTATACAGACGATTACCTTCTGCGTCTACACGTGCATATGTTGATCTAAGATATCCATTCTCATCCTGAGTGTAATACTCGATTTCACGATCCTTGACCATTTCGCCATTTTCGTAATAGTGACCATCTTCGTCCCATCCATTTGTTACAGTCTGCACTGCCGCATCTGCTGTCTGAACAGCGGCTTCTCCTGTCTCTGTTGCCGTTTCTGTTTCACCAACAGTTGCCTTTTCTGTCGTCACTTCTTCCTCTGCAGCTTCTGTCTCTGTAATAGATTCTGTCTGAATGCTCTCTTCTTCTGTCTGCTGTACCTGTGATTCTGTCTCTGCATATTCCGAAACATCACTAACAGAATCAAAACTCTCTTCTGCATGATACTGCGCTGTTTCAGAAGTGGCACCATCAGCTGCATAAGCTGCTGGTGCATCCAAAAGAGCAACTGCAGTTACAACAGCAACCAGCTTTTTTGACTGCTTTAACAGTTTTCTTTTTTTCATTAACATAACCTCCTTGGATTCATGAAAATACACACTTATTATAGCTCTCATATTCATAAATTTCCAGTTAAATTACATAAAATACCATTCTTTTTTGTGATTTCCCAGAATTTAATCTTTTATTTTATTACAATTCGCCAGATAATTTCCAGCATCTTTAATAAAGCTGGCTGCAATCAGCACAATAACTGCACCAATCGGGAAAGCTGCCACGATACTCACCGACTGAAGATTATTCATCGAACTTTCTGCAAATAATAAGGCAATTGGCAATAAAATTAAAAGGATACACCACATCAGCTGAATGCCTTTATGTGGCTGTTCATCTTCTTTTAAAGTATGGTAGCTATAACAAGATGCTGTCAATGCAATGGAATCAAATGATGTCGCATAGAAAGCAATCATTGTCAGCAAAACAACGACCATAATCACAGGCGCACACGGCATCGTCTTAATGATACTCACAATCATACCATACAAATCACCATTTGTAAGATAATCCGCTATAAAGTCTGCTTTACCTGTCATTTGCAATCCCATAGAATAGTTTCCTAATACGATAAAACTTGTTAGTGTTGAACCAACACCAAAAATATAGCCGCCTAAAATAGTCTGACGAACAGTTCTACCACGTGAAATATTACCGATGAAAAAGGGTGCTGCCACACACCATACCATCCAATAAGCCCAGTAGTAAATGGTCCAATTCTGTGGAAAATTCGAAGTTCGCAGTGGATCCGTAAATGTAGAAAGATCAATAAAGTTCTGAACCATCTTTCCAAGAGACGATAATCCGGTTTCAATAATGTATCGTGTCTCACCACCAAACAGCAGGGCAAAAGCAATTAAGCCAAAAAACATATAAATACATAAATTAGCCAGCTTGCTAATACCTTTAAAACCATGAAGCAAAGAATATGTATAAATAGCACATGTAATCAACAAAATAATAATATTGATTACGGTCCGATTGACCGCAACATGAAATAATTCTCCAATAATCGTCGCCATTAACGGTGTCGCCACACTAAATGTTGTAGCCGTTCCTGCCAGAAGTGCAAATACTGCAAGCAGATCTATAATACTTCCAATCCATCCATCCGTATGCTTGCCAAGAATCGGTCGACAAGCCTCCGAGTATTTTTGTCGATTTCTTTTCCTCACATGCAACATAAATCCAAAAGCAACTGCCAAAACCAGATAAAATCCCCATGGGATAAAACTCCAGTGAAACAACGGGTAGACGCCTGCCCAATCTTGAATGCTTCCCATTTCCTCAATATGCGGATCTGTAGCATATAATACCCATTCAGAAAACGAATAAAATAAAATATCCGCTGCCAATCCGCATGTAAACATCATCGATCCCCAGGCAAAAAATGAATATTTTGGTTTTTCATTTGGTTCTCCTAATACAATATTACCGTATTTCGACCCAGCTATGTATAAAGATAAAATAAAAATTCCCAATCCTATAATTAAATAATAAGTTCCAAAAGTATCACCGAAGAAAAATCGAATCTGACTCAAAACAGCATTGGACTGTTCTGGTGCAAAAAAGAATACAACACAAAGTCCCACAACGATACACAGTGGAAAGATTGTTATCATCCAGTCAATTTTTCCGCGTTTAGTTTTCTGATTCATTTTTTCATTCTCCCTCATATTGTTGATAAGCGTCATCCAGTTTGATTAATTCACTTAAATTATCAATTTCTATAATATCTTCCTGTTGCATTGGATAAATGCCGAGTTGAAATTCTGTTGGATAACAAAACATCGCAACATCATCCCAATAAATCTGTCTATTTTTCTTCTGTTCGAATTCTACTTCTAAATAATGCTTAAGTTTTCTTCCATCTTCTGCTGTCCAACGTGAAATACTATACAGTTGCCATCCTTTTTCTCCACCAGTTCGGCTACATGCGGTAACAATGCCATTTTCCACAGTTTGAAGCCATTCATCTGTTTTTTTATCTGTCCAGACACTATTATAGCCAGAACGTTCGAATTCTGGACTTAAGATATCCGGATTGTAAATTAATTGATCACCATCCAATATCATTACATTTTCCAAATGTTCTCTGGCTACATACAGAGAAGAAATATTATTGCATGTATCAAAGTATGAATTTTCTATTAAAACCAATCCTGGATACTCTTTTTCCAAGTCAACAAATTGCTCTTTTAGGTATCCAACTACCACATAGATTTCATATATTCCATTGTCATGTAATGCATGAATAACTGAATCAATCATACGAATGCCATTCACTTTAACCAATGGCTTAGGGGTTTTTAATGTCACTGGCCGCATTCGATTTCCCAACCCTGCTGCCATAATGATTGCTCTTTCAATCTTATACACTTTTAATTGTCTCTCTTTCTTTTACTCTTTGAGTGCTTTTTGCACGATTCGATAATATTCTTTTGCGTAACGGTATTGCCGTAATGAATATTCTCCAAACTCTACACCAAGTTTTCTCTTATATTCACACCAGTTGCTCCACAGCAGTCCGCACACAGCTATATAGCTATATATCTTTATCCGCGTTGCATCATCACATTTTCCTTCAAAATATAAATCAATTAAATGATCTACTTGTTGTCGGTCATAAAACGAATAAATACAAAACATAGCAATATCAACATGTGGATCTTGCATACCAGCATATTCCCAGTCCGTCAACTGCAACCTTTCTTCTTCTCCTTCCTTATAAAAAAGGAAATTATCCGGTACAGCATCAATATGCGTCAACACTTTTTTATCTGCATGCGCCTCAATATACGTTTTCAAGGACAATACATTTTTCTTCGTCGTGCCATAATCTCTATAAGAAGATGGCATACCCTCCCACAAACTTTCATAATACGCTATCTGTTTAAACAAATCGAATTCATGGTCAACCGATAATGACATTTCATGAAACTTTCGTAACAAACGCATGCACCTGATCAAATCGCGATCATCTAATGGGGCACATGTACGTACACCATCCAAAAAAGCAGTGATTTTATAACCATTCTCTGGATTAATATAGATCGGATCGTCACAAATTGCTTTCCCGGAAATTGCATGATACACATCTGCCTCTTGCTTGCGACTAATTAATTGAGAAGTACCTTCTCCTGGGATACGCATAATATACTTTCTACCTTTACATGTAAATAAGAACGAACGATTGGTCATCCCCTTTTTTAAAACCGTTATATCTATAATCTCTTCTTCTTTGGCATGTAACTTCTCAGCAATAACGGAGATTGCTTCTGATTTCAAATGTTCTGAATTGTTATCAAAATTTCTTAATTGTTCATACGTATTAATCTCCACAAAATCTGATGCACGCACAACCTTTGCCGGGATCATCATCCGATCTTTATTATATAGCGCTTCTTCCCAAAACGAATCGTCATATCTTGCGTGTTTGCACATCTGTTTCACTCGATCAGCTACCACCTGTCCATCATCTGCATTCAAATAGGCAATACCGATCATCGTGTTACCAACAGAATGTTCTGTACGTACCAATTCCATTTTACGGTTTACTTTTACATCACTTTCTTCACAAAGTAAATCATTAACCATATACCACGAATATAATTCCGTTCTATCAAACGGATTCTTTTCACACCAAATATCACATGGCACAATATAAGCATTTGTCAAATGGTCTGTTGTTCGTTTCAACGAATGTAAATTATTCTTACTGGCATACTCAGGATTCACCACCAGTTCTACACCAAATTCATCAATCAGATATTCAAACTGCTCTTTCATAAAACCGACAACCACATAGATTTTATTAATGCCAACATCTTGCAGTTGACGAATTAATCGTTCAATAAGATATTCACCTCTCACTTTTAAAAAAGCTTTTGGTGATTCGAGATTAATTGGCACCATACGCATACCAAAACCAGCTGCCAAAATCACAGCTTGCTTTGGTGTTGCTTTATTTATGTATTCTTCTGCCTTTTTCGTCAATTGCATTTTCACATCTAAATAGCCCTCTTGTTCCAAGTATTTGACAGACCGATTAACAACACCTAACGAATGTCCGCTTGATTCTGCCAGTATACGCTGATTAATAAAAGATTCTGAATGTAGCGTCTTCAGAACGTCACTCTCTTGTATGTTCATATTTTTAAAAATCTCCTTTTTCATGAACGTATAGATTTAAAGAAACGGATACAGACTTTATGAATGTTATCAATACCCATATCCGCTTACTTTATTATTTACTATATTCCTTTTTCGGGTTTATGTCAATCCTATCTTTTATTATTTTTTCAATCCCATATATTCTGCCAGCCTTTTAGAGCCGTCTTTATCGTGGTAGGCATAAAATAAATCAGAAATTCTTCGACGTTCTTCTTTATATGGATCTTTACCATCAATAACATCTTTGATAAAATCCATAAACTCTTCCTGGTTATAAACAATATGCCCCGGCATATAATCTAACGGATTTTCGAATAAGAATCCCAGTTTGTAATCTTCTGCATCATCTAATGTATAGGCAATTGGTTTGTCCGCATGCATAAAGTCATAGGCAACAGATGAATAATCACTGATTAATGCATCCACGTCCTTCATCAAACGATAATTGTCTACACCTCGTTGCTTCACTGTGTTCGCATCTAAAACAAGAATATTCAACATATCTTTAATCTTCACCGTCGTCAGATCCTGCATTGGATGAATTTTGATAATTAAAAGTGCATTATTTTTCACAAGGAACTCATTCAACTGATTGCAGGCAGCCTTATCTCTCAATATCGGAATTCCAAGTGGAAGCTCGCACTCTGAATCCATTCGATTAAAATCAACCGGCTTACGGAATGTCGGCATCCACAGAATGACTTTTTGATATTTTTTATGTGTTAACTTTCTGAGATCTCCCAGATTGTCATTATAAAAAATATCATGAATTGGATAACCTAAAACCTTTTGCTTTTGATTTGGATAGGGCAGATTATACTGATCTGCCAAAATTGGTGCTAAATAATCAGATGGCACAAGAATGCAGTCCAATTCATCCGGCAATTCAATCATTCCCTTAAATGCCTTTAATCCAATACTGCCATGATCTAAGTAACAGGCAATCTGCCCTTTTCGCTTACGACCAATAATGTGGTGATCCGATGTCATATATTTTGCAGTATATAAATAATAAGTTTTTCGAAGACTCGGTTTAAATAAATCAAATCCGAGTACATTTTCCGGCAAATGCGCTGGCTTTTTATTCTGAAGCATCCATACAATTCTATAGCGTTGATTATAACCTTCTTTTAAAAGGTAGTCGTAAAATGCGCCGCCATTACAGTCAAAATCGTTATGGCTCTCTATAATAATTGTATCTGTCAATTGTACTTTGCTCCATAACACCTTGCCTAATTCCATGTAGACCTGATCAATGTGCCGATACACTTTATTTCTTAAAATTACTTTCATCACATATTTAAAACCATATTTTGAAACACGTGATGTAAATTTGTTAATTATATTCATAACTACTCTCACCGTTCAGTTGTTCTTAATCCTATTTCCTGCCTATTTTTGTTTTTACCTTTTGCAATAACACATTAATTATCGTACGAATATATTTTCTGTACATCAGCATGATTACTGCCACCATGATTACTTGCGCAATATAACCATGATTTTTTGTATGTTCAACTACAACCTGTAAAATCAGGAGTACATAAACAAAACAATCTTTAATCAAACTCAGGTTCATTTTGATATATTTTCTTGCATAACCAAGGCGTAACATCCACATAACCATATAGGAAGCTGCTGTTGCGATTGCCGCTCCTAAAGCGCCGAATTTTGGAATCATCAATATATTTAAAACGATATTGCAGATAGCTGAAACCACTGTTGTCGATGCAATCACTTTACTGTCTTTAACTGCAGAAAAAATACTTCCCAAAAACGCGGTCAACGCATTAAACATGATAGAAATCAACAAAACAGAAGAATAATTCCATGCAGCAAAAAAATCTTTCGCATATAAAATTCTTGCCAAAGGAATATTAAACAAAATTACGATGCTGCATGCCATCGCAATGGCAGCATTATATATACCATACGTCTGTCCAAAGAAACCATCTGAGTCTTCTCCATCGAATTCCTTAATGGCTGACAATGTCCATGCCTGTGAAAATACTGTATAGAATGTAGCTAAAATTGTAGGTATTTTGCTGGCAACTGCATAAATACCATTTGTTTCCACTCCACAAATTGCTGTAACAAAATATTTGTCCAAAAATGCATTAATCCATAATGCAATATTATTAAAAATCAACGGAGCACAATACCGCAGCATTTCTTTCTGAACTGCAGTACTGCACACATTTTTAACATACTCTCTTCCTCTGACTTCAGCCTTTGCAATACAATACACAGAAGCCACTAACGGTCCCAATACCATAGACAACAAATAACCATAAATACCAATCTTTATTACGAGAAGAAAAATAATATTAGCGGCAATCATTACTGCTGTGGAGATAATTCCTGCTACAGCCACTTCCATAACTTTGTCAAGTGACCTCAGATATGAAGACATAATCTGATACAAGGCCGTTGACCAGAAATACAAAAAGATAAATATGTAATACATGATCGGCCAATCTGCAATATGCAGCTGTGCCGTAATTGTCAAAAATAGTATTGCAACTAAGCTTCCCACAAACAAAACTCTGATACCAAAAACTAGTATCTCACTTTGCTTCGTTTTACGTTCTATTGCAAACCGAAGCACTGCATCTGCAATATTAACAGTGCATATATACATCATCAGCGTCGCCGTTGTGGTAATGATATCTGCTATACCATATTCTGCCGTCGTCAGTACACTGGTGTAAAAAGGCACCAGCAAAAATGAAAGAAATTTTGTCCCAAACGAACTGACTGCAAAAATGAGTACATTTTTAGTTAAATATTGATATTTTTCTCTCATTTTATTCCCCGTTTACTTTCCCATATTTCTCGTACTTTAAATCCAATCTTTCCAGAGATATACTTCAATTTATTTATCAATTCTATCTGCTTTCTATTCTTCCATCCCTTACAATCCAACAACGTATCCTGACTATTCACTAAAATACAATAGAGTGGTATTAGTTTGTAAGATGGCATATGTGCATTGATTAAATTTTCTATAGCTACAAATATCAAGCATAATACAAGCGGTGTACATTTTTTCTTTATACATATATGCATTATATATTCATGAAGAATAATAATCATCACTGAAAGCAAAAGTCCCGCTTGTAAAAACAGCAGAACATATCCATTATCTGCTGTTGCCTCTCCTAAGCCACTATACGTACCAGCATACTTTCCATATCCAAACAGACTGATAGGATATACCGACAAAAGCTTATGGGCAAAATTTAGCCTATTATTAAAAACCAAATTAACATATGTCCAAAACATAGTTCCTTCTTTATAAGCATATGCCAAAATCAAACTCACAAAAAAAGCTGCTGGATAAACAATATAACCCAGTAAAAGCCAATTTTTTCTTTTTCCTATATCGCCAGTAAAATTTCGTGCAAGCCAAAAACAAGCTAAAAAAGCAAAGACTAACATAAATGAAATTCTGGATCCACAATACTTAAAGATTATATAATTAAAGATTGCAGCAAAGACTGTCTCTCCTATCGTAAACCTTTCTGCACGAATTGCAACATACATAAATAGCAACAGCATATATACAAGCGGAAGTTGATTACTATGTAAAAATCCAAATGCATGTCTGACATATTCACCTTCAAAAAGTGATCCCGTTACATTTCCAATCCATCGAACTGCTATGTCATCTTTAATAAATCCGAATAAGCATAAAAAAATCACTACAATATGTGCAGAAGCCAAAGAAATCAATGTATGTTTAAAAATTTTTTTTAATGACCTTCTCTTTGAAGCAATAACAATAAATAACAAACTTAAAAGATTTTGACCTCCGTGACACATAACAGTATTGATCAAAATCAAAATAATGCATAGAATAATAAATTTTCTATATATTGTCATACCTCTAATTGGCATTCTAAATACATTCTGCCATTCGATCATCAAGAACGCTTGTATGGCAAGACTTGCCAATACAAATAATCTCAAATAATAAAATAAATTATACAGAAAAAATGACTCATTCAACTGACTTTCAGAAAAAACTTGTATAAACAAAAATAAATTTAATAAGATAAAATAGAAATCTCCATTTTTAATTTTTTTCAATAACTTTTTACTTATTTTTATTTTATTCATTTTGTCTCCATTCTATCTCGAGTCCACTTTATACATAAGTTGAAATACATTTTTCCATTTTACTACAAGAATTTTCCCAATCCAAATCACTGATACTCTTTCTTGCCAATTCAGAAATATGATTTCTTAAAGTAGGATTTTCTATTAACTCTATAATATTTTCAACCATACCTTCTATATCTCCAGGCGAAGATATCATCACATTCTCTTTGTTTTTTCCAATATCCAATGCAAACCCAACATTAGTACCTACTACGACACACCCGCAGGCCATTGCTTCTAACGGAGTCAAGCCCCACCCCTCTTCCAGGCTAGGAAAAATAAAAATATCTGACATTGAATACAAATTAACAATTTTCTCTTTTGATGGATTCTGGTAGTATTCAACATACTCTGGCAAATTACCGCCATCGCACAATCCAAACATTCTTAATTTACTCATCGGATATTTTTTCTTAACCAATTCAAAAGCCTTAATTCCTTTATCAACACCTTTTTTTGACAATAAATGATTTAACATTAAAAAACTTATTTCTTGACTATTTCTATTTACTTCAACTTTATGATACAATTTTGTGTCTATCCCATTATACACAACCGGAAATGGACCTATTCCGAGATCTCTTTTTAGACAATTATTAATCCAAGTCGAAATAACTATTTTTTTTAACGGAAGCATATATGATTTTTTTACCATAGCTTCATTATCCCATATTTCATAATCTTGAATAAAGTAATATTTATTGCCCGCTGTACTTGATAATTCATTAACAGCAAACGCAGTTGGCCATGCTGTAGCAATAACCACATCCGCCTTTCTAACCGTATCATCAGTAATGTGCCAAACAAAACAATCTTCATCATGTCTATTACCATTTTTCAAAACTACTGCTTTTATGGTACAATACATTTGATGTGCCCAATTTTTTATTGAAGAAGAATATCTATACATATTTCTTGCTTTCAATTCTTTATACACACGCACATCATGCCCATGTTTTATAAGTAATTCCACATATTTGTAAACTACATCAATACCACCTGAAGCTCCTAGTGATGGTAACACAAAATTAATCACCATTACATTTTCCCCTCACCAAAAAAGCATCTCTCCATCCTCTCAGAATAGATGAAATTTTTTTCCTTTTATTATTTTCATACAAAATTACAATACATATCAAGACAACATTTCTCAAATTTCCTCTGACAAAATGCAGCCATAAATGATGTTTTAATGGATAATAAACATTATTTCTTGCTATATAATACTTTCGGAATGACGAGTGACCAGTTACATCAATCTTCCACAAAAAAAACCGTTTTTTCTTACTTTCACCGAGTTCATGCAATAATTTCACATCTCTAACTTGTATAACACCATAACCATATTTTCTCATTCTATAACAGAATTCAAAATCAACAGAATCAATAAACATACTTTCGTCATATTTACCAATTTCTTTCCATGCTGAAATTCTTGATATAGCCCCTGATGTTATACAAGTATTCACATGCATATAACTCTCCACGGGATTATGTCCAACAACCCCCACATTACGATCAACAATAACAGGTGCAATAATTCCCAGTTTGCTTTCAATATCCAAATATGGCATCATTCTTACAACATAGTTTTTATCACAGACAGAATCCTGATCCAAACTAAGCATCCATTTATAATTTCTATCATATCCCCATTGCATCAACCTATTAAGTGCCGCAGCAATTCCAAGATTATTTTTGGAATTAAGCAATATAACACTTTCGTACTTTTCGACCATTTTCTTTATATCATTAAAATTATCTGATCCATTGTCAAATACTACTACCCATGTTTGTTTACTAATTGATGCTATATTATCTCCTAACCTTTTCAAATCAGGATTATAAGAAACAATTCCTGCATAAATATCAGCTTTTTCTTTCAACATCTTTCTTTATCACCCATTTTCCGGGATTTGATCTTCTACCAGCTTCGATACCTTTTATAATTGCTTTTATTACATGTCCTTTATTTTGTGCCCTTAAAATGCTAGGAATCATGAATGAAATAACAAAGCCCCCATATCCCCTACAATTATAATTCTCATATCCAACCGGTCCATAATGACTAAATTTTTTATTTAAATATATGATATTTCTATTAGTATAATATACCCTTAATGGGCTGACAAATTTCTTATATGAAAATTTTGCAAAATTCTTATTATGTAATATTCTGCTTACCTTTAACCAAAATTTTTGTTTACGTATACTCTTTGGAATAATTTTCCCAAATTCCTGATCAAGAACCCATTTATTAAGTCTCATAATTTTATAACCTGATAAAATAATTCTCTTACAAAAATCATTGTCAACTAAATCAATAAAAAGCCATTCATCAAATCTACCACACTTTTCCCATGCAGCTATAGATGTACAAGAAGCTGACGTAATGCAAAAATCTATATACACTTCTTTTTCATCACTTTCAATAGTCATATATGATCTTCTTCTATCTATAACCTGAGGACAGACTATAGCCACTTCCGGATGTTCTGATATACATTGGTTAAAACCATCTACTAGTCCATCAGGTATAATTGAATCTTGATCCATGGTTACAACCCACTGATATCCATCCCTTTTTGCCTGCTCCATAATTCGATTTAATGCATAGGCTATACCACAGTTTTTATTTTCTGTTATATATTCCAAATTATCATTTTCCAATGTAATAGGATACTCCGAATTATCAAAAATGTAAATTTTATTAAATTGCTCCTGTATTTTTTTTATTGATTTGTTTAACCGTGATTTATCTGGATTAAACAAAACAACTCCTGCAGCAATCATATTTACCATATTACTAATTTATTTCCTTTCAACAAACATCTTTTCAACAGTCTTCTCCAGTTTTTTATTAAACTCAGCATTATTACTGTTCATTCCACGCCCCATACCTGCAACAATCTGATCATAATTCACAATCACATATTCAAGCTTCTCTATATTCTCCACTGGAATAATCGTTCCCATTCTTTTTGCCACATTCCTTGCAAATTCTACCTGATGATCATTTACATGCTCATTAAACTGATGTTGACGCGGTACAACAATAGGTGTCTTTCCAATTTGTAATGGCATAATAAAACTCGCCGGTCCACCATGCGTAATTACGATTCTGGCATCTGCTACATTTTTCACCATCTGTTGATATGGAATCAACTTACTCCACTGACAATATTTTGGTTCATATGTACTGAATCCAGTCTGAATGATGACATCTTCCTGAATAATTCCATTTTCTTTCAACTCATCTACTTTCCTAATTAGTCGATCAAATGGTTGTTCATGTGTTCCAACAGTTATAAAAATCATGATAATTCCCCTTAAAATATACTTCCAAAATTAGAAGCCTTGGGATAAACTTTTTTCTGTTCTTCCCATTGTACAATGAACTTGTCCGCAATCGGATAAACCATCTTACCGGTTACCGTAGGCTTGTCAATTCTATCAAACACTTCTATATAAATTAGCTTTGCTCCCATTATTTTTCCGAGATAAAAGAACGGAACAGCGACTGCCGCACCACACGAAATAATTAAATTCGGTTTTTCTTTATAAAGTACTTTCCATGCAATTTTTGTATTTTTTATAAGTGCCTTAATGCTTCGATTAGTCGGATAATAACAGGGATACATCTTTTCCCCTTCCAACAAACTTCTCGCATCTTCTTTATCAAAAGTCACCCAAAAATGATCTTTATCCTTCCAGAACGGTTTGAGCATATATAAATGTGTAAGATGTCCGCCAGATGAACCCACAAGACATACTTTTAATTTTCTATTTTTCCCCATCTGACTTTTCTCCCTTATTTCTAAAATTTAAATGTGTCCTTCAATCCTAACCATTTCTGGTCTTTATCGCTCAGATTCAATGCAGTACCATCTTCTAATGTATATCCCTCTGCATCTGCACTGCCTCTGTATTCGCCTTTCACCTTCGGCCATTCAATACCAATCTCTGAATCATTCCAAGCCATACCGCCTTCGTCATTCGGATGATAAAAGTCATCGCACTTGTAGCAGAATTCTGCTGTGTCACTGAGCACAAGGAAACCATGGGCAAAACCTCTCGGAATAAGAAACTGTTTCTTATTCTCTTCTGTCAGTTCAATGCCATACCACTTTCCATAGGTCTCACTTCCGCTTCGAAGATCCACTGCCACATCAAAAACGGAGCCTTTGATAACACGAACCAGTTTTGTCTGTGGATACTGTTTCTGAAAATGAAGTCCCCGAAGTACACCCTTGGAAGACATCGACTGATTATCCTGCACAAATTGAATATGGATGCCATTTTCCTCCATATCTCTCTGACTATATGTCTCCATGAAATATCCGCGAGCATCACCATGAACCGCCGGTTCAATGACACAGAGTCCTTCAATACCGCCGACATTTTTCTCAACCTTGATCTGTCCCATTTCATCTATCTCCCATTTATATTAATATTGAATTTCTTTCAAGTAACGGCTTAAAGCGTCCTGCCAGGTTGGAAGCGGAACAAATCCTGCCTCCACCAGTTTACCTTTAGCCAAACGACTATTAAACGGACGGGCAGCCTTGCTAAGTCCGTATTCTTCTGTTGTCACCGGCAGTACTTTTGTCTGATAACCGGCCTGACGATAGATTTCTTTTGTAAAGTCGTACCAGCTGATATAACCGCCCTCGTTGGTTGCATGATAATATCCATATTTATCCGTTTCACTCATATCCACCAATAATCTTGCCAGATCATAAGTGTAGGTCGGTGTACCAATCTGATCATTGACAACCCGAACCGTATCGTGTGTTTTTCCCACATTCAGCATGGTCTTAATAAAATTCTTGCCATTCACACCAAACACCCACGCAATGCGAACAATAAAATATTTCTCCAATATCTGACTCACTGCCAGCTCACCTTCCAGCTTTGTCTGTCCATAGACATTGAGCGGCGCATAATCCTTGCAGTCCGGCTGCCATGGATCGCTTCCCTGACCATTAAAGACATAGTCTGTGCTGATATAAATCATTTTACAATTCAATTCTTTACAGACATCTGCTATATTCTTTGTTCCGCCTGCATTAATTGCACGCACTTTATCAATGTTCGCTTCATCTTCTGCCAAATCCACTGCCGTCCATGCGGCGCAATGAAATACAACATCCGGATGAATCTCCGCTATAACATTATGAACAGCCTCTCTGTCCGTAATATCAAGCGTTCTGTAAGGTGCTCTCGTCACCGCTGATTCATCTGCAGCACCGCTGTAGCACTCCTGAATATCCGATCCAACCCCTTCATGACCGCGCTTCAGCAATTCATTCATTACATCGTGTCCCAGCTGACCACCAACACCTGTCACAAAAAATCTCATATTCTTTCCTCCCAGTGTCAATTATCGATTGCTGTACATTTTTTCATAGTAGTTCTGATATTCGCCACTGATTATCGTCTCCCACCATTCACGGTTATTCAAATACCATTGAATCGTCTTCTTAATGCCGTCTTCGAATTTTGTCTCCGGCAGCCATCCAAGCTCATTGTGGATCTTTGTCGGATCAAT
>OLQY01001003.1_pt1 | contig 27146 bp, 26 predicted proteins | sample 1672851 | NCBI WGS metagenome assembly OLQY01 (sample SAMEA3136730, study PRJEB25190) | human gut metagenome | reverse complement strand
TTAGCGCAAGCTAACGAGCCACTAAGCCCTAGACTTCAGTCTAGGGTAGTTGACTAACTCACCAGTTCAAGGCATGGCTTACGATAAAAAGAAAAAGCAAATTTATTTAGCTTTCAATGATTATTTGTTTAAATTAAATAGAAAGGGTCGTGTGTTGGATACTGGCTCTTTCCATACTGGTCGTGAATTTGAAGGTATCTGCGTCAATGGTAATCAATTCTATGCAGAACTTGCTCAACGCCCAGAATTATTGAGACAAAGAATCAAGTAGGTGATCCAGATGAAAAAGACTACTAAGTTAGGCATGAGTGCATTGCTGATTAGTTTATTCGCTTTATTTGTTGGTAAAAAGCTCGACGACGAAGTGAATAAAGATGACGAAAATCAAGATCGTGGCGTTGGTCCATTAGATTAAGTTGAAAGAATCAAATCAATCATTTTGATGGTTTGATTCTTTTTTGTACAATTAATAAAAACGTAACTTGGATTTTGCAAAGGAAGCAATTATGACAAACGAAGCTTTATTAATCATCGATTACACCAACGATTTCGTAGATGACAAGGGTGCGCTCACCTGCGGCAAGCCAGCACAAGAATTAGACGACGCTATTACTAATTTAGCTGACTAATTTTTAAAAGAAGGCAAGTGGGGAATTTTCCCAACAGACAAGCACTTCAAAGACGATCCATATCATCCTGAAACCAAGCTCTTCCCACCACATAATTTGCCTAATACCTGGGGTCGTGAATTATACGGTAAGGTAGGTAAGTGGTACGAAGATCACAAAGATAATGATCACGTGATTTTGATGGATAAGACACGCTATTCTGCTTTTGCGGGTACGCCTCTTGATCTAATTTTGCGTGAGCAGAAGATCGATACCTTACACTTGACAGGTGTCTGCACCGACATTTGTGTTCTGCACACGGCAATGGACGCGTATAATCGTTGCTATAACTTGGTTGTGCATGAAAATGGCGTAGCAAGTTTTGATCAAACTGGTCATAAGTGGGCCTTGAATCACTTTAAGACTTGTTTGGGTGCTGAAATTGTGAAGTAAGACAAATTATTTCTAATAAATTTACGCAAGACATCCCATGAAAGGGGTGTCTTTTAAATGCTCTTTTGAAAAATGTTCGTTTATGGTTCATAATAAGTAATGTTTGTTTTTATAAAGGAGTTGTATTTTTATTTATGGAGAAGAAAGATAATCAGGTCAAAATTAGACTTGGCAGTCTAGTTTTGATGATTTTCTCTTCTATTTTTGGATTTAGTAATTCGCTGACCGCTTTTTACCAAATGGGCTATGCAAGTATCATTTGGTATATCGTGTCAGCTATCTTGTTCTTCTTGCCATCTGCATTGATCTTTGCGGAATATGGTGCTGCCTTTAAAGGGATTAAAGGTGGGATATTTTCCTGGTTAGAGGGTTCTACTAATGAAAAAGTAGCATTCATCGGAACTTTTATTTGGCTATCCGCCTGGGTAGTCTGGTTGGTTTCATCAACCCAATTCTTCTTGGTTTCAGTGTCTACTGCTATGTTTGGACATGATACCACACAAAGCTGGTATTTAGGACCATTGACCTCAACCCAGCTTTTAGGAATCTTAGAAGTTGTTTTCCTAGCAATCGTAACTTTTTGTGCAGCCAAAGGGATTGATAAAATAAAGGCCATCAATAATATTGGTGGGATCTTTACTTTGGCAATCGCTATTGGCTTCACTGTAGTTTCTTTATTGGTCTTTATTTTAAATCGTGGCCAGTTAGCTGAACCAGTTACTGCGCAGAATTTAGTTCATTCGCCTAATCCATCATTTCAATCTCCAATTGCGGTTATTTCATTTATTGTTTATGCCTTATTTGCATATGGTGGTTTGGAAACAACTTCCGGTGTGATTGACTCAGTAGACAAACCCGAAAAGACTTACCCCAAAGGTTTGATCATTGCGATGATCATGATGACTACACTCTACGTAGTGAACATTTTCATGTGTGGTGTTGCCGTTAACTGGAATAAGGAATTAGGAGCCAAGGGCGTTGACCTGGCCAATGTTGAATATGTTTTAATCAATAACTTAGGTGTAGTAACTGGACATAGTTTAGGCTTATCACAATCTGCTTCTTTGGCTATTGGTTCAGCTTTCTCACACTTTGCTGGGATTGCCGATGTTCTATCAGGTATTGCTGCTGCCTTCCTAATGGTTTATTCACCAATTAAGTCATTTATTGAAGGCTGTGATCCGCGTCTTTTGCCTAAGAAACTTGTTCAACTAAATAAGCATAATATGCCTGAACGTTCAATGTGGTTGCAAGCAATCATCGTTAGTGTAATCATCTTATTTATTTCATTTGGTGGCAATGCAGCGAGTCAATTCTACACGATCTTGATGGATATGATGAACGTATCTTCATCTGCACCATATTTGTTCTTGATTGCTGCTTATCCTTTCTTTAAGGCAAAGAAGGATTTAGATCGTCCATTTGTCTTTATTGAGGGTAAGAAAAAAGTATGGGCAACGACAATTATTGTCTGGTTGGTTGTGGCTATTGGTATCATCTTTACTTGTATCGAACCGCTCTTTACTGGTAATTATCAAACTTCATTCTGGACAGCTATTGGTCCGGTAGCATTCGGTCTGGTTGCGTGGATTTACTATTCATATCGCGAACATAAGGAAAAAGTTTTAAACTAATCGCTAAACATTTCTATCAAGTATGTTTATAATGGAAAAAAGATATAGAAAGGATGCTAAGTTAATCATGAAAAAATTAGATACAAACAAACTCACTGATGAACAAATCAAGTTCTTTAATGAACACTTGCCATACATGGCAACTGTCAACAAGGAAGGCAAGCCAGCAGTTGGTCCTAAAGCTTCACTTAAGGCCATTGACGCAACTACTGTTCAATATTTAGAAAAGACTAAGTCTGAAGCTTTTGCCAACTTGAAGAATGGTTCAGAAGCAGCTATCGTAGTTGCCGATGTCCCAACTCACAAGGCATTACGTGTTAGAGGCTTTGCTGAAATTCATGAAGATGATGACTATGCCAAAAATATTTTAAAGGACACCAAGTTTCCTAATGCATTTGTAGTCAATATCAAGATTGATGAAATTGATGCTTAATTGAAAATTTTTCTATGTTAAAAGGCACCCCTATTTGGGATGCCTTTTTTGATTGAAATAAATATTAATTATTTAGATTTAATGTAGTTAACACCATCTGCAGCTGGAGCGACCGACTTACCAAGGAAGAGAACAAGTACAAGAATGGTAATAACGTACGGCGCAATTTGCATATAAACTGTTGGAATCTTAGCGATACCTGGTAATTGGTTACCAATGATGCTCAAACTTTGAGCAAAACCAAAGAAAAGAGAAGATAACATTGCACCAACAGGATTCCATTTACCAAAGATAACAGCAGCTAAAGCCATAAATCCTTGACCAACAATGGTAGAAATTGAGAAGTTACCAGAGATGGATTGAGCAAAAACTGCACCACCTAGACCAGCCATTAAACCAGAAGTCAAAACACCAATGTAACGCATTTTGTAAACGTTGATGCCCAGAGTATCTGCAGCCTGAGGATTTTCACCAGTTGAACGCAGGCGCAAACCTAATTTAGTTTTGTAAAGAACGAACCAAAGAATGATAGTTAAAATGATGGCTAACCAAGCTGGTGCAGAAGTATTAGTGAAGAAAATCTTACCAATAACTGGAATTTGAGCAAGGACTGGAATATCTGCATAACCAAAATTAGCAGTAATGTTAGGAGTTTGACCTTTCTCGTAAATTGCTTTGATTAAAAATACGCCTAAAGGAGGAGCTAATAGATTTAGTACGGTACCACTGATGATGTGATCGGCATGAAGATTAATCGTGGCAAAAGCATGCAGAATAGAAAAGATTAAGCCAAAGATTGCTCCAACTAAGGCACCCAACCATGGAGTTGCAGAGCCAAATGTTTTGGCGAAGGTTAGGTTAAAAATAATTGAAGTAAAAGCTCCAACAGTCATAATACCTTCAAGCCCGATATTGACGATACCAGAGTTTTCACTGTAGACACCACCTAAGGATGTCAAAATTAGAGGAGCTGAATAGACTAAAGTTGAAGAAACGATTAATGCTAGAAGTGAGGTGAGGTTCATAGAGTATTTCCTTCTTTTGATAATTTGATATTTGGTCCGTCAACGCCATTATTAGGACCAATTTCTTGCCCTCTCTTGAGAGGGTGCTTTTTAACTTTGAAGAGCAGATCAAAGACGTATTTGATGGCGATAAAGAAGATGATGGCGGCGATAACGATGGAGACAATTTCGTAAGGAACGCCTGCAACAGTCTGCATCCCTAAACCACCAATTTTAAGAATGGAGAATAAAAAGGCAGCAATTAAAATTCCGAAAGCTGTACTGTTGCCTAATAATGCGACTGATAATCCGTCCCAACCAATATCAATACTGCTGGTTTGTGTAAAGTAGTTTTGGTAAGTCCCTAAACCTTGAACTACGCCACCAATTCCCGCAAAAGCACCGGAAAGCAACATGGAAAGAATGATATTCTTTTTAGCAGACATCCCCGCATAACGACTGGCAAATGGATTGAGACCCACGGCTTTAATTTCGAAGCCGACGGTTGTCTTTTTCATCAAGAACCAGTAAACAATAATGGCAATAATCCCTAAAAAGATTCCTGCATTTATTCGAGAATCACCGAACATTTTACTTAGCCATTCTAAATGAAGACTGCCATTGCTAGAGATATTCTTTGTAGTATCTGTGCCATTGCGTAAGTTTTCAGGCATGATTTGCTGCATAAGATATTGGCAAACATAAAGTACGATGTAATTTAGCATGATAGTCGTGATAACTTCATTGGTTCCAAAGTATGCTCGTAAAAAGCCGGCAATACCAGCAACGATTGCTCCGGCAAGTGCCCCGGTAATGATTGCTAATGGCAATAAGATGTACTTAGGCATATTGGGATTGGCTAACACAAACCAAACGGAAGTTAACCAGCCAGCTTGAGCTTGTCCAGGTAAACCAATGTTGAAGAATCCCGCTTTTGAAGCAATGGCAAAACCAACTGCGGTAAAAAGAAGGGGAGTGGCTTCACGAATTGTTTCTCCTAAGCCATTCATATTGCCTAAAGCACTAGAAAACATAGATGCATAAGCAGTTATTGGATTGTAGCTCCAAATAAGCATAATTATTGCACCGACTAAGAAACCGGCAATTACAGAGATAAGCGGTACCAGATACCGTTTTTCTTTAGCTGAAACTTTGATCAAGATCTTTTCCTTCTTTCTTCACGCCAGTCATTAAAAGACCTAATTCGGTTTTGGTGGTTTGTTCTGGTTGAACGATCCCAGATTTTTGACCATGATGTAAAACCAGAATTCTGTCAGATAACTGCATGATTTCGTTTAATTCATAAGAAACAAGCAAAATAGCTTTACCCGCGTCTCGTTCTTTTAATAATTGTTTGTGAATATACTCAATTGCACCGACATCTAAGCCACGGGTGGGCTGGAAGGCGATGATTAAGTCGCTGTTTCTTTCAAGTTCCCGGGCAATAATTACTTTTTGCTGATTACCACCGGAAAGTTCACCAGCTGGAAGATCACTGCTGGTGGTTCTAATATCAAACTTTTTAATGGCTTTTTGAGCATGTTCCTTGATTACTGTAAAGTTGATAATGCCATGTCTAGAAAATGGTTGCTGATAGTAGCTTTGCAAAGTGAGGTTATCCGCAATGGACATTTGTAAAATCAGACCATATTTTTGTCGATCGGCGGGGATGTTAGCTACGCCTTGTTCTGTAATCTTTCTGGTGGATTTATTGGTCATATCTTTATCTTTAATAATTACGTGACCGTTGTCTACTCGGCGTAATCCCGTGATAGCTTCAACCAATTCGTCTTGTCCATTGCCGTCGATACCAGCAATTCCTAGGATTTCACCTGCACGAATAGAGAAGGAAAGATCTTTAACTGCTAAATTACCACGACTTTCTTTAACTTGAAGATTTTCAACTTTAAGAATTTTCTTGCCAAGCTTTTCTGCTTTTTTAGTCAATTTCATTTCTACAGAGTGACCAACCATTAACTCTGCCATTTGTTGGTCGCTAATCTTCTTAACTGAATAAGTTCCAACGTCTTGCCCTGCTCGAATGATAGTTACTTGATCAGCAACCTGTTTGATTTCCTCTAGTTTATGAGTGATCAAAATAATCGATTTGCCTTCGTGAGCTAGTCCTTTAAGAATAGTCATAAATTCAGTAATTTCTTGAGGCGTTAAAACTGCGGTAGGTTCATCAAAGATAAGAATATTGGCCCCACGATAGAGAACTTTAAGAATTTCTACTCTTTGTTGTTGGGCAACGGTGATGTTAGCTACTTTTTCATCAGGATCAATGGCTAGGTGATAGCGCTCTGAAAGGGCTAAGACTTTTTCACGTGCTTTTTTAATGTCTAAGAAAGGACCATTAGTCGTTTCGTGACCTAAGATGATGTTTTCTAAAACGGTAAAAGAATGAGCGAGCATAAAGTGTTGATGCACCATTCCAATACCTAATTTTTTAGCAGCTGATGGGTTATCAATAGTAACTTTTTTACCGTTGACTATGATTTCGCCAGAAGTTGGTTCAAGCAAGCCGGAGAGGATGCTCATCAAAGTTGATTTACCCGCACCGTTTTCTCCAAGCAGCGCTAAAATTTCACCTTGATGTAATTTTAGATTAATATCGTTATTGGCTTTAAATCCGTTAAAGTCTTTAACGATATGCTTCATTTCAATAACTGTATTTTGTTTTTCCATAATTTTTCGTTTTCTATTAAAAAACTCTCCGCCAAGACGAAGAGTTTTTGACTGTTAAGATTTATTTACTTGGCTTGGTTGCAACCTTGATCTTGCCATCGAGGATTTGAGTACGAGCCTTTTGAACAGCTTGCCATGCCTTGTCACTTAATTGACCTTTAGTAATAGAAACACCGTTGTCCTTCAAGCCGTAAACAAGGTGCTTGCCACCTGGAAACTTGTCGTTGTAAGCATCATCGGCAATACTCTTAGTGGCAACGTTCAAGCCCTTTAAGACAGAAGTTAAAGTAAAGTTAGCTTTCTTACCGTTCTTAGCAGTGTAGTTACCTAATCCGGATTGATCAACATCAACCCCAATTACCCAAACTTTCTTGTCGGCTGGTAATGTTTGGTTGTAATCCTTAGCTTCTTGGAAGACACCGTTACCAGCGTTACCTGCTGCTTGGTAAATAATGTCTACCTTGTTAGCGTACATTGATTGAGCAATTGACTTAGCTTTATCAGTAGCAGTGAAGTTACCGATGTATTGAGTTTGAACGGTGATCTTCTTATGAAGCGCCTTAGCACCATCGGCTACACCTTGCTTAAAGCCAGCTTCAAATAAATCAATGATGGCTGATTTGGCACCACCGATAAAGCCGACTTTGTTGGTCTTAGTTGTGTAAGCTGCAGCTAAACCGCCGAGATAGGAAGCTTCATTACTCTTGAAGGTGACAGAAGCAACATTCTTTTGACCATTAACTACACTGTCGACGATTACGAAGTTCTTCTTAGGATTCTTCTTGGCAGCCTGACTAACTGCTTGTTGTAATTCGAAACCGACACCGAAGATGGTTTGATAACCAGCCTTAGAAGCTTGGTCGAAGTTGGGAACGAAATCGGAAGGACCACTCGATTGGAAGTATTGATAACCGCCCTTGCCTTGCTTTAAACCATGTTCTTTACCGTAAGCTTTAAATCCAGCCCACGCAGCTTGGTTAAAGGAATGGTCGTCAACACCGTTTTGGTCGGTGATTAAGGCAATACCGTGTTTGGTATCCTTGTTAGTTGAAGCACCTTGCTTCTTGCCCGAACAAGCGGTTAAGGCTAAACCTGCCGCAAATACAATCGCACCAACTGATAAAATCTTTTTGAACTTTGAGTTCATTTCTACCTCCAGAATTGATATTATTTTGAGAATGATTCGATTAAAATGATAAATTAATGTACGTGTTATGTCAATATAAAATTTAAAATAAGCAAATTATGTCTATATATAGTGCAAAAAACGAATAATATGTGATATACTGCTTTTAAAATTAATATTCTGAGAGGAAAAACTAAATGCAAAAGAAAATCGCAACCGGTAAGATCTATTTAGGTGGGTCATTCAATCGAGAGATAGATCATGAGCGAGTGGAAAGGGCAAAAGAAATAATGGCTAAGAATCCAACCATTGCCAAAGTACATTTTCCATTCGATTATGATTTTGTTGATCCGGAAGAGAAGAATCCAGAAATTGGTGGCCAAAGAAGCATGACCTGGCGAGTGGGTACTTTCCAAAATGACCTTAATGGGATCAACAGTGCTACTTGTGGCGTGTTTTTGTATGATATGGATGTTTTAGACGATGGTTGTGCGTTTGAAATTGGCTTCATGCGTGCAAATCATAAGCCAGTAGTGTTGGTGCCATTTACTGAACATCCAGAGAGACCGAAGAAGATGAACCTGATGATTGCGCAAGGCGTTACTGCGATTATTGATGGTAATACGGAGTTAGAAAAACTAGCTGAGTATGATTTCAATTGGACGCCTTATATTCCTGTGACAGGTTATGGCATTTATTAGAAAAAGTTAAAAGCATCCCGATGGGGATGCTTTTTTGTTTATCATGGTTTTTCTCACGCTTGTCTTGAATCAATGAGTCAGAGTAAAATAAAGATATATTGACTTAAATAGATAATAGGTGAAAAGCATGTCTAATTTTCGAACTTCAGAAAAGAATTATCAAGAATATGCTAAATTGGCTTCTAGTGCTGAATCCTTAATTTATTCAGATCCTAGAAGTAGCTTAACTGTATTTGGTACCTTTGGTGAACAGTTAACTAAAGAGATTATGCACTTAGATGACATAGTTGACTGGGAACTAAATCAAAAACAAAGAATTGAAAAATTAGCTTTATCTAGAAACGAATATCCAGCAGTAGTATTAACTGCATTGAATGAGATCAGATTTAAACGAAACAAAGCAACACATGATGATCAGTTTATTGCAACGAAAAGTGACGCGTTAGCGATTGATCAAAAGGCTTATTTAGTCTGGAAATGGTTCTTAGAGGTTTATTCTTTAGATCAGGTTGCTGATTATAAGAAACCAATAGATCAAAGAGCTGTTTTGCAAAATCAAGAGGATAAAATCAAAGCACTTGAAGCTAAAATTAAAGAACTTCAAGCAAATCGCCCACAAAAAGTTACAGTTACTCCTGAGGAGCGAGTAAGACGACATGAAATCAATATTCAATTTGCCAAAAAGCATAAGCTAACTGAGGCAGAAACGCGTCAATTGATTGACCAACAATTGCGTAATGCTGGCTGGGAAGTTGATACTGAACGTCTTAATAATTGGAAAAATCAAACACAGCCACAAAGGGGTCATAATATGGCGATCGCTGAATGGGTTCTGCCCAATGATCAAAGAGCCGATTATGCTCTATTCAAAGGATTAGACTTCTATGGTATTGTGGAAGCTAAAAAATGGGATGAAGATATTGCTGGGCAAATGGCTCAGCCTAAAGAGTATGCTAAAGAAGTGCCTTATCAATCCAATTATCATTTACTTTCAAATCAAATGGGAGATTATAAAGTACCGTTTATTTATACGGCAAATGGTCGTCCTTATTTAAAGCAGTATCAGGAAAAATCAGGCATTTGGTTCTGGGATGCAAGAAATCCTAAAGAAAATGCTTATGCGCTTGAAGAATTTCATAAGCCGGATGACTTGGCATTAAAATTAACTGCTAAAAATAAGATAGAAGCAGATAATGATTTAGTTGACGATCATGATTATCCTAAATTTGCGGATAGACCTTATCAGATTGATGCTATTAATGCGATGGAAGATGCAATTAAAAATGGTAAAAAACGAATTCTCCTGGCAATGGCAACAGGAACTGGTAAGACTAGAACCGCTATTTCATTGATGTATCGTTTGTTAAAGCATAAGCGTGCACGTCGAATCTTGTATTTAGTAGATCGTAATTCTTTAGGAAGACAGACTGCTAATGCAATTAAGGATAATAAAATTGGAACAATGTCGATTTCTTCAATCTATGGATTGAAAGAATTAAGTGACAAGGTCCCAGATGCTTCAACTAAGATTCAAATTGCAACAGTTCAAGGAATGATTAAGCGCTTATTCTTTAGCGATGATAATTCGGAAAAACCATCAGTAGGACAATATGATTTTATTGTTGTCGATGAAGCTCACCGTGGTTATGCAGAAGATAAAGAATTAAGCGACAATGAGTATCAATTCTACAATCAGGAAGAATATGTTAGTCAATATCGAAGAGTAGTTGATTACTTTGATGCTACTGCGATTGGTATGACTGCTACGCCAGCTTTACAAACTACTGAAATCTTTGGTGATCCAGTTTATACATACAGTTACCAGCAGGCTGTTCTTGATGGTTACTTAGTTGACCATGATGCCCCAGTTATTATAAAAACTAAACTTGCTAAAGAAGGTATTCATTTCAAGAAGGGAACAGAAGTTGATATCTTTGACCAAGATGAAAAGACGATCAACAAGGAGAAACTACCTGATAACATGAATTTTGATGTCAAAGATTTCAACCATCGAGTTATTACTAGGAATTTTAATAAGGTAGTATGTGATGAATTAGTTAAGAAATATCTTGATCCTACTGACCCTTATTTAGGTAAAACTTTGATTTTTGCTGCCACAGATGCACATGCAGATATGGTAGTTGATTTGCTTAAGCAAGCTTTCAAGGAGCAAGGTAGACCAGTTGATGATGATGCTATTGAAAAAATTACTGGTTCTATTCGTCATCCAAATCAAGAGATTAAAAACTTTAAGAATGAGGAAAATCCAAATATCGTAGTAACTGTTGATCTATTGACTACTGGTATTGACGTGCCTAGAATTACGAATATTGTTTTCTTAAGACGAGTTCAATCAAGAATTTTGTATGAACAAATGCTAGGCCGTGCAACTAGACTTTGTCCTGAAATTCATAAAGAAAAGTTTAATATCTTTGATGCTGTCGGCATTTATGATGCTATGAATAAGGTTACTAATATGAAACCGGTAGTCAAAAATCCGGGACATAATGTGCATTATTTTCTGAGTCATAAAAACTATTTTGAAACTAATGAAGATACAAACCAGTATCAAGTTGATATGGCAGGCGCAGTTGAAAGAAAAATTAAGCGTTTGGATGATCAGAGAAGAAAGGAATTCGAACGTTTGGCGGAAATAAAGTCCGTTGATAGTTGGGCTAGGAAATTGAGTAAGTTAACTAAAACTGACTTTCTGAAAGAATGGCCTAAGTTTGTTCAGCTTGATCATATTAATCCAGCTCGACCTAAACAGTTTATTTCAGATGCCCTAGATGAGGTAGTAGATGTTTCTCGTGGTTATGGAAGCGGTAATCAAAAGCCAGAAGATTATATAGATAGTTTTAATAACTTCATTAAGCAGAATGTAAATACTATTCCAGCTTTGCAAGTTGTAGCAACTAGACCGAAGGATCTGACTTTTGATGAATTGAAAGAAATTAAGTTAAAACTTGAACAAAATGGTTTCAAGGAAAAAGATCTACAGACTGCTTGGAAGAATGCTAAGCATGTGCAGACTACTGCAGATATTATTAGTTTTATTCGTCAAGTAGCCGCTGGATCTGAGTTAGTGGATCATGATGTGAGAATCCATAATGCGATGCAAAAGGTTTATGGTATGGCTGATTGGTCAATCTCACAAAGAAAATGGTTGAAGAGAATTGAAAATCAATTGATGTCCTCAACAGTATTAGGTCCAAACGCGGAAGAAGCTTTTAATGATAATTTCTACTTCAAACGGCAAGGTGGATATAAGCAGATTAAGAAGATTTTCCCCGAATATGCCGATCAAATTATTTATGTGTTAAATGAGAATTTATATGTTTAAGGAGTGTTTAGTTAAGTGAGTATGACTAATCAAGAAATTGTTCAAAAACTTTGGAATGAATGTAATGTTTTACGTGATGATGGTGTTAGTTATCAGGATTATATTACTGAACTAACTTATATTTTGTTCTTGAAAATGAGTAAAGAGCAGGGAGAAGAACAAGATATTCCTGAAAAATATCGTTGGGATGATCTTGTATCTAAAGAAGGCTTAGGATTGAGCAACTTTTACCGTCAACTGTTGCTTGATTTAGGTAATCCTGAAATTGTTAAGAGTAAAAGAATTAACGCAATCTATCAAAATGCATCTTCCTCAATTGATGAACCAGCTAATTTAGAGAAGATTATCAAGGATATTGATGCACTTGATTGGTTTTCTGCTCGTAAAGAAGGCTTGGGTGACCTTTATGAAGGCTTAATGGAGAAAAACGCCAATGAAGTTAAGTCTGGAGCAGGTCAATACTTCACTCCACGTGTGTTGATCAATATGATGGTTAGAATGACTCAACCTAAGATTGGTGATCGTTGTAATGACCCAGCAGCAGGTACTTTTGGATTTATGGTTGCTGCAGATCAATATTTAAAAGATAAATATGACGATTATTCATCTTTGAATGAAGAACAATATGATTTTCAAGTAAATGAAGCTTTTTCAGGGATGGAATTAGTTCCTAATACTCATCGTTTAGCTGTGATGAATGAGTATTTGCATGGTATGAATGGGAGACTAGATCAAGGTGATTCATTATCTGCTAATGGTAAGTGGATGAAAGATTTTGATGTGGTCTTAACTAACCCACCGTTTGGTACTAAAAAGGGTGGCGAAAGAGCCACTCGTGATGACCTTACTTTTGAAACCAGCAATAAGCAACTTAACTTTTTGCAAATTATTTATAACTCATTGAAGAAAGATGGTAAGGCGAGAGCCGCTGTTGTCGTGCCAGATAATGTTTTATTTGCGGATAAAAAGGGTGAAGAGATTCGTAAGGATTTGATGAATAAGTGTGATTTACACACTATTTTGAGATTGCCAACAGGTATTTTTTATGCTCAAGGTGTTCAAACTAATGTTTTATTTTTTACCCGTGGTGAAAGTGATAAAGATAATACTAAAGACGTTTGGATTTATGACATGCGACATCAAATGCGTTCATTTGGTAAACGGAATCCTTTGAATAAGAAAGATTTTGCGGAGTTTGAAAAGTTGTTCTGCGTTGATGATCGTTCTAAGCGTAAAGAAACTTGGGATAAAGAGAAGAATCCTAATGGTCGTTGGCGTAAGTTTACTATTGATGAAATTAAGAAGCGTCCTAACACTAGCTTAGATATTTCATGGATGAGTGACGAAGAAGAACATGAAACTAAATCATTGAAGGAAATCCTTAGCGACATGAATGAGAAGTCTAAGGCGATTAGTGAAGCTATTGCAGAGTTGAATAAGGCATTAGAAGGAATTGACGATAGTGAAGACGAATAGTTTAGATTTTGATGCTCAAGCTTTAAGAGAGAAAATCTTGGATTTAGCCATGCGAGGTAAGCTAGTGCCGCAAGATCCAAATGATGAATCAGCTAGTGTGCTGCTGGAGAAGATTAAAGCGGAAAAAGCTGAGCTTATTAAGGAAAAGAAGATTAAGAAAACAAAGCCACTTCCTCCGATTACAGATGATGAGAAGCCTTTTGATATTCCTGATAGCTGGGAATGGGTGAGATTAGGGGATGTTGGAAATTGGGCAGCTGGTGCCACTCCTTCTCGAAAGCATCCCGAATATTATGGTGGTAATATACCTTGGCTTAAAACCGGAGATTTGAATGATAATGTAGTAGAAGATACTACTGAAAAGATAACGAAATTAGGAGTAGAAAATTCTTCAGTTAAGATTAACAAACCTGGTAATGTTCTAATTGCAATGTATGGTGCCACTATTGGAAAATTAGGTATTGTTGGTAATAAAGAATTAGTTACGAACCAGGCTTGTTGTGGTTGTACACCTTTTAATGGCGTTTATAATTGGTACTTATTTTATTATTTATTTGCATCCCGAAAAAGATTAATTGATTTAGGTAGTGGTGGAGCACAACCAAATATTTCAAAACAAAAAATAGAAAATTTCTCTTTTCCTTTACCACCATTATCAGAGCAAAGTCGAATCGCTGCTAAAATAGCGCAGCTATTCGCTTTGCTTCGCAAAGTCGAATCTTCTACTCAACAATACGCAGAACTTCAGACTTTGCTGAAGTCTAAGGTGCTGGATTTGGCAATGCACGGGAAGTTGGTCAAGCAAGATCCCAATGATGAGCCAGCAAGTGTATTGCTAGAGAAGATTAAGACTGAAAAAGCTGAGCTTGTTAAGGAAAAGAAGATCAAGAAGAGTAAGCCACTCCCTCCAATTACTGATGAAGAGAAGCCATTTGATATTCCTGATAGTTGGGAATGGGTGAGATTGGGAGATGTTATTAATCTGGTTTCTGGAAGAGATATTGCTAAAAAAGCACATTTATCGCATCCACAAAGTAAGTCAATACCTTACATTACAGGGGCTAGTAATATAAATGAACAAGGACAAATTACTATTACAGAATGGGTGAATAATCCAAGTGTAATAGTTAATAAGGGAACTTTACTTCTTTCTGTTAAGGGAACTATTGGCAAAATAGCGGTATTGTCTATTCCTCGGGCTCATATAGCAAGACAAATAATGGGAATAGAAAATATATATGGATTAGATAGCAACTATCAAAAGTTTTATCTTAAAAGTTATGTGCAAGAACTTCAAAAAAAGGCTAAAAGTATGATACCTGGTATTTCACGAGATGACTTACTTTTAGCGACGTTCCCACTTCCTCCTATTACAGAACAAAGTCGTATTGTTTCGAAAATAAAACGAGTATTTGAATTGATAGATGGTGTAAAACATGATTATAGGTTTACAAGTTTTCAACCCAATACGATCGGTCCGGCAGTCACTTCAATTAAAATAGATAAAAATAGATTTGAAAGATACTATAATTTAGTTTCACGATTGCTACCTTTAGCAAATTTATATAAAAGCTTCAATATGGTAAAGAGACAACAAGCAAAGCTAATTGCTATTATTGATAGAATCCATAGTGGTGAAATTACTGTTAATGAAGCTCTAGATACTGCAGGAGAATATTCCACTTTGTATATTATTATGCATATGACTTTTATTCATAATGCTGAAAGCTTTATTAATTATTATTTAAGTGAAGCTAAGTTTAATAAGGAAACAACTCACGCTCTAAATATACGTGCTATACGTAACTATGCTGAACATTGTGCTATTCCTGTTACGAGAATATCTTATAAACATCAAGCAGGAAGAGGAAAAGAAATAATTGAGCTTCCTATCTGGGTTGAGAAGAAAAATCTTTTATTTTTTAATTATCTTCGTGATCGTAATAAATCGATAATTAATAATTGGGAAGATGGTAAAATTAGATTAGATATTGAAATTGCCTATGCTTGGGAAGAGTTAAAAGATTATTTTGATACTATAAAGAAAAAATATATACAAAAATATGTTGGTGAAGATATCATAAAACAGATATTGAATGATAAAGAATTATTTGAAGAAAAATTACTTTCTGAAGATGTTACAGGTGTCATAGATTTAAAGCGTGCAGGTGATGGCTTGCCTGGGGAATATTTTAATAGCCCAAAGGTGTTAAAAAATTTGATCAATACAATCTTTATTCTTTATAAATAATATACTTTGAGCATTAATTGAAATGTTAATGTAGTGATCTAGTATATTCCATTTAGTAAAGTTATCATAATGCTATAGAACATAGGATAAAAATCGATTTATCAACTTATGTTATAAAATGAAGACCCATACAGAGATGTACTTGCATCTCTATTTTTGTTATACTGAAGCTAAAGATCGTGATAGGACGAAAAAACAATGGAAGATTATACAACTTTAAAACACAGTGATAACGGCATGCCCACTTGGGATGGATTCCTGGGTCCAACTTTACAAGTAGCTTCAACTAAGGAACTTTGGAAACTTCATGATTTAGAAAATAATGTGATTAAAGCAGTAAACTTGCCTGATAATTTGGTAAATTTACGATATGATTCTAGATATCATGACTTAGTTGCAGAGAATAGAGTTAATTTTGCTATCAGTGATTTAAAACTTTCGGGTTTACTGAATTGTCCTAAACGTGGTTGTTACGAAATCAGTGATTTAGGGAAGAGAACTTTATCCGAATTAGGTACTGATATTACTGCAAAGTACGTTCATTCATTACCCAAGTATGTTGAATATCAAAAGCAGCGGAAACAGAATTCATCTGATGAAACAGCAGATAATGATATTCAATCTCTTGAATTGACTGAAGGACAAATTCATAACTGGTTTGATAAACAAAAAGAAAATCTATCTGATGAACTTTTGACTAAACTGAGAAAGACGGATCCTTATGAATTTGAGCATATGATGATTGAATTAATGACTCGAATGGGATATAAAGGCGCAGATGGTAAGGCTTTTGTTACTCAAAAGTCTAATGATGGCGGCATAGATGGCATTTTAAATCAGGATGCACTAGGTCTGAGAAAGATCTATGTTCAAGTAAAACGCTATGCTGAAGATAATACTGTCGGTCGTCAAACTATCAGCCAATTTCATGGTGATTTAGATCTACAAGGTGCAGGTTCGGGTGTATTTATCACGACTTCTTCTTTTACTCGCAGTGCAGAAGAAGCTGGTAAAAAGTTCAATATTAGATTGATTGATGGTGAAGCTTTAACTAAATTAATGATTGAATACAAAGTTGGAGTTCAGGTACGCCAAACTTTTGAATTACTTGAAATTGATAATGACTTCTTTGATAAGAAAGATAATTAAACATTTAATTTAGAGAACAATGTTCTCTTTTTTAGTTGACTTTATATAAAACAATAATTTTAGTGCTAGCTAAGCAAAATACGGAGGTAGCAATAAAGGCACTATCGGTCCGCGGCGATTTTATCATGGACATGATCGCTGGCAAGAAGAAAATTGAATATAGGACGTGGAAGACAAACTATCGCGGTCCGATTCTGATGTGTTCAACTGCTAAGAAGGTAGCAGGTGCCGCACCTGGCTATGCGATCTGTGTCGTGAATTTGAAGAGCATTCAATACTTTCCATTGGAAGGTTTCTATCATTGGAATATCGAGCTTGCCAATGTGATCAAGCCGATTCATGTGAAGGGTCAGCTGAAGCTCTTCAATGTTGATGATAATCTGATTGAACCGATTAGTATGAAGGAGTTTGAATCAGAAGTGCGGCCTTTGATTTATACGCCGAGAAGAAAGAAAAATTAAATTATAAAAAATGCTGATATATCAAAGCTTACTAGGCAGAGATTATCAGCATTTTTGTTTATTTTAGGATATTATCTTCTAAGTGTTTTAGATGCTTTACCTGATTTAGGTAATCATTTTGTGGGTTTAGACTGTATACGAAGCTTCTTCCACGTCTTTGTTTTACTAAAAATTTTTGATTGACTAATGAATTTAAGGTATGTCTGATGACAGTCTGTTTGCCAAATGTGTTGTTAGGATCATTAACAATTTCATTGGCTGTGGCAGAAGTTTTATTTTTTATAGTAGAAATAATGAATTTCTCTAAATCAGATAGTTTTTCTAATTCAGTATCATTGTTAGTGGCAAATGATTTCCAAATTCGAATGCGAGTAGTATTCATACTATAATCAACGCTAATTTCAGGATTATTCAATTTGTTTTTTATAGCTGCATTAAAGATTCGTGGGCCACCACTAGCAGCAGTTTCTGAGATACCGATTCTTCTGAAGAGACTAGCTATTTCTGTATTACGGATTGAAGAATATTGACCACGCAAAAATGATTCTATGCTAACACGCATTGTTCCTGGATTGGTGAATTCGAAATAGCTTGGACGATCAACAATTTTAACGCCAACTAATCCATCGTAGTATGAATGCATTAAGCAATTTACCAAAGCTTCTTTAGCTGCCGAAACTAAATCACCATGATAAGAAGTTCGACTTAATTTTTCATCTTGGATGAACGGATCAGGAACACTATTTTCTAATTTTTCAGAGACAATATTGTAAAAAGAAAAAATATTTAGAGATGGGAAGTTCATATCTCCGGCAGAAACTCGATCAACCCAATTTGTGGAATTATCACTATTATATTTTTGGTAATCCAATTGAAATCTAGGAAAACGATCAGTAATGGAGATATATTTACCGAAGAAAAGCAGACCACCATCTGTTAAATGATAAGTGTTAGAATTACTAATTCGATCTTTTCTAAACACACCAATTGAATACAAAAATTCTTGATTATTTGTATTCTCCGAAACAGTAATAATTCCTTTTTGATTTAATTCATCACGGTATTCCTTAATACTTTTAGGATCGAGGTCATCTATAGTATAAGAGGCAGGGAGTAGGTGTGTATCGATTTCATTTTGACTTTCTACAGTAAAATATTTAAGTTGCTCCGCTGTGGCTACGCGATCGCCATCACCTGTACGAATGTATGCTTTTCCAAATGCAGTAATTGGTCTAGCATTATATTGTTCCGCATGGATAATGACCTGAATTAACTTTTTATCCTTAAAGTTAGTGACAGTGACATCTTGATTCTGAATGATAGGTTTACTTAGACAAGAAGGATTATTGTTATCATTAAAAATCTGCGTTTCAATATCCTCTGGATTATCTACGCCAATTATACTGTATTCATGAGCTTTTTTATCTTCCGCAATGCCTAGGACAATCAGACCACCTGCAGTATTTGCAAAAGAACTAACAGTTTCCCAGAAGGATTTTGGTAGTTTCCAACTAGCTTCCTTATATTCAATCGATTCACTTTCTGCAGGAGTTTTAAAAGTATTTGAAGAAGTAAGCTCTTGAAAATCTAAAAATGTCATGTTTTACACTCCAGTTTATTTAAAATAGTTTATTCAATTATATCTTATTTTTGTTATTTTCGCGAAAACAACGAAAACAACGCGAAAACAACGCGAAAACAAAGTGAAAATATCAAAGCTAAAGTAAACATGAACTATTGATGCTACGCCCTTTTTTGCTTGATTTTGGAATACATAAATTTTTATTTTATGTGCGAAAATTCGCGAAAACAACGAAAACAAAGCAGATCTTTTTGCTATGCATCCCTCGTATACCCAATATTGAAATTCGGTAATTTTCTAATCGGCCGACAACACCTATAATTTCAATTGAACCGTTGAATGAATAGGTGGTATGAAGAATGAAAATTTTTATTGCAGGTGCAACTGGTCGCGTGGGCACGCTTTTAACCCACGATTTATTAGAAGACGGACATGAAATTATCGCTGGTGCGCGTCATCCTGAAAGAGTGGAAGAAAACGATCGTGTCACTCCAGTTAAATTTGATTTGCACGAAAGTGTAGAGCAAATGACCGAAGCCATCAAGGGCGCAGACGTAACTTACTTCACTGCTGGTTCAGGTGCTAAAGATTTACTCCAAGTTGATGCTTTCGGTGCAGTTAAGCTGATGCAAGCCGCCGAAAAAGATGGTATTAAGCGTTTTGTAATGCTCAGTGCATTGTTTTCACTTGAGCCAACTAAGTGGAGAACCGTTAAAGGTCTCGATGGTTTGACAGACTACAATATTGCCAAATTCTTCGCCGATAATTATTTGATTCATGACACTGATTTGGAGTACACGATTTTGCAGCCAACGGTGATGACCGACAAGCCTGGTACGGGCAAGATTACCGTCGATGAAGGCAAATTTGGCTATAACCCAGCTGAAGATGTTGCCAGAACTTTGGCCGATATTTTGAAATATGAAAATACGAGTCACAAGATTATCAAGATGCGTGAAGGTGATACGCCAATTGATGATGCTTTGAGCCGCGTGTAATAAAACCTAAAAATCTCCTTGAGATATCTTACTAGTGAAACTGATTGTTCCGCTTTTTTTAATGCCATCAAATAATAAAAGAAAATTAAATCACAACAAAAGAAATAAAAACTTTTTAGACCAGTCAACAATATACAAATAACTGTTTTGTTCTTAACACATAAGCAAAGATTAAAATAATAAGCCATAGTTTATGGACACTTTGCTGATTATGTCTAGGCATAATACCTGTACCAATTGTTGAAAGAGGTTACAATGGAACCGTTAAGTAAATAAACAGGAGGCTAGAATTTTGGATAAGAGAAAAGTAATTATTGTTGGTGCTTCGCATGGTGGTCATGAATCTGCCATCGAATTATTGGATAAGTATGATGATGTTGATGTAACTATTTATGAAGCTGGTGACTTCATTTCATTCATGTCATGTGGGATGCAATTATTCCTTGAAAATAAGGTTACTGCAGAAGATGACGTTAGAAACTTTGCCCCAGAAGATGTTGAGAAAAAGGGCGGTCATGTCTATGCCAATCATGAAGTAACTGCCATTCATCCCGACAAGAAGACAGTTACCGTAAAAGATTTAACTAATAATTCAGAAGAAGAAGTCAACTATGACAAGTTGATTTTGTCTTCCGGTGTAACGCCCAAGGTTTTACCAGTTCCAGGTAACGACTTAAAGAACATCTACTTAATGCGTGGTCGTGACTGGGCTTCTAAGTTAAAGGCAGCAACCAATGATCCAGCAATTAAGAATGTCGTTATCGTTGGTGCAGGTTACATTGGTACTGAAGCTAGCGAAGTCTTTGCCAAGGCTGGTAAGCATGTAACTTTAATGGATATGATTGATCGTCCATTAGGGACTTATCTTAACCCTGAATTGTTGGATGTCTTGGAACCAGCATTCAAGGATCACATGGATCTTAAGATGGGCGTCAAAATCGAAGGCTTCAACGGTACTGATAAAGTCGAAAGCGTTAAGACCGACAAGGGCGATGTGCCAGCTGACTTAGTTGTTGTTTCTGCCGGTGTAACTCCTAATACTACATGGTTAAAGGGTACCGTTGATCTTGATCAAAGAGGCTGGATTAAGACTGACCCATACCTTAGAACTAATGTTAAGGATGTTTATGCAATCGGGGATGCCATCTTGCCACTTTCAATTCCTGCAGGCAAGCCAATGCCAATTGCTTTGGCAACAACTGCTCGCCGCGAAGCACAATACTTGGTAGATCACCTATTTGAAGCTAAGCCAGACAAGGCCTTCAAGGGTGTCATCGGTGCTTCCGCATTAAGCGTATTTGACTATCACTTTGCTACAGCAGGTTTGAACCAATTCTCAGCTAAGAGAAATGACGTTCCATTTAAGACTAGCTTCTATGAAGATTCAATGCGTCCGGCTTATATTCCCGAAAAAGATAATCCTAAGGTATATGTAAGTTTGACCTTCAATCCATACAATCACCAAATTTTAGGTGGTGCTGTTCTTTCTAAGTATGATATTACTGCACAAGGCAACGTTTTAGCTTTGGCAATTAGTCACAAGATGACGCTTGAAGACTTGGCTGAGCAAGACTTCTTCTTCCAACCTGGATTTGATCGTCAATGGAGCTTACTCAACTTGGCTGCACAACACGCCTTAGGTTTAGCTAAATTCTAAAAAATAAAATTTTCTGTTGACAAACTGTATTTGCAAGATTAGTTTAATGTTAAATTTATTTAAGAAAGGAGCTACATATCATGTTAGAATCACAAAGCGCATTAACAGTAGAATTACGCCGCCGCCACCAAAATGATGGTTTATTTGTGATCCTAAATTATGGTGTGCGGCGATCCTAATCTCAGATAATTGATTTACTAATTATTCTATGAAGGTTCACATTCCTTAATTGGGATGTGGGCCTTTTTATTTTTTAGAAAAGAGAAACGACTATGAAAGCTATTAAATTTATCAGTACTACCAGTTTACTTATTGGTGCAGCTTTAAGTTTAACTGCATGTGGTCAAAATAATAAGAATGCAGCCAAGCCTGCGAATAAGTTTCCTGAACAAACCCCACAAAAGATAGCAAAACAGGGTGGGACTTTAACCTATGCTATTGAAACTGATACTCCTTTTAAAGGAATTTTTGATAGTCAGTTATCAGTTGATCAAGTGGATTCAGACGTAATGCAATTTGGTAATGAGGCTTTGTTCGATACTGATAATCAATATAAGATTACTAATAAAGGCCCAGCTACTTTTAAATTAGACAAGAAAGCCAAGACAGTAACAATTACTGTTAAGAAAGGAGTTAAGTGGTCCGATGGCAAGCAAGTGGTTGCTAAGGATTTGGAATATCCATATGAAATGACTGCCAATAAAGCTACCAACAGTCTACGGTACTCAGATTCTCTAGCTAATATCGGAGGAATGAAAGCCTATCACAATGGCAAAGCGAAAACTATTTCAGGCATAACTTATCCTGATGGTGAAAATGGCAGAACTATTGTCATTCATTTTTTAGCAATGAAGCCAGGGATGTTGCAATCTGGTAATGACTATTTTATTGAAACGGCAGCTCCATATCATCATTTAAAGGATGTACCTTTCAGTAAATTAGTTTCATCAGATCAAATCAGAAAAGATCCATTATTCTTTGGACCATATAAAGTTAGCAAAGTTGTCAGAGGTCAGTCAGTAACTTGGGTTCCCAATAAATATTATTGGAGAGGCAAACCAAAGTTGAATAAGATTGTGGCGCAAGTTGTTTCGACTAAATCAGCCAGTCAAGCAATTAAGAGTCACAAGTTTGATATTGCAGATGTAGTTAACTCTGATTGGCAAGCAGTCAAGAATGTCATGGATAAGAATGCCAAGATGAACAATAAATCTTTGCGTCAGGCAATTGCCTATGCCATGAATATTAATCAAGTTGAAAAGAGATACACGCAAGGTTTGACTTTCATAGTGCCAACTTTGATTCCTGCTCAATTTGGCGATTACTTCGATAAGAATGCTAAAGGCTTTCCATACAATTTAAAGAAAGCCAACCAATTATTGGCTAAAGCTGGCTACAAGAAGAAAGGTAAATGGCGGGTTCAACCTAATGGCAAGCCTTTGAGTATTCACTTGGCCGCAATGACAGGTTCCGCAGTGCAAGAGCCGATTATTCAGAATTATATTCAACAGTGGCATAAAATCGGCTTGCATGTCAGCTTAACTGGTGTCAGATTAATTGAGTTCAATTCCTTCTACGACAAATTGGATCACGATGATAAGAATATTGATATGTTTATAGCGGCTTGGTCATTGTCAACTGAACCCTCACCAAGAGGGATGTACAGTGAAACCAATCCGATGAATGACTCTAGATTTGCAACGAAGGAAAATAATAAGTTATTAAATGAAATTGATTCAACCAATGCTTTCAATCACCAATACAGAGTTGAGGCTTTTCATAAGTGGCAGCAATATATGAATGATGAAGCTTATATTGTACCAATGACTAACTCTTATGCGATTCAAGCTGTTAATAATAAGATCGTGAACTACTCGTTAAAACCAGCAGCTGCAAATAGTGTTTGGTATAAAGTAGGCTTTAGTAAGTGGTTAATTTCTTAACGTTAAAGATGGTGTTCGTCTGAATTATGAGACTGGTAATAGTCGAATAGAATAAAAAGAAAATGATTCAATACTACTTAAGGTACTGAATCATGCAATCAAAATTTTCCAAAGTGAACTGCTAGTGTACCAGTTCTGGGGCTGAATAGGCGCTAAGCTAGCTACAATGATGAAGATGCCACCAATGGCAATAGATAAGGCAAAGATGTAATTAACCATGGTGAGCTGTGAACTTTCATTAATAGATTGGCGCAAAATATGGATAGCAAGCGCAACTAAAATCATCCCTATTGAGATACCGATTTGGTAAAAAACATACATCAACTTTTCCCCAGTCTTTTTAAATCTGTTAAATATTATATGATTTTTTTGAATAATAAACAAAAATTAAAGTTAAATTTGACTTATATTAATAAGTCTATTATTATTCACACTAAAGTATGATGTTTCATGAATGAGAGGTATATAAATGGACTGGACCATTATACAGCAGGCATTGCCAGCATATGGGCATGGCTTCGTTCTTACCGTTTGGCTCTCATTGGTTGGGATTATTGGCTCAATCATTGTTGGAGTCATTGCAAGTTTGCTGCAATACTTTAAGACCCCGATCTTAAGTCAGATTGCAACAGCTTATGTCGAATTGGCACGCAATACACCGCTTTTAATTCAACTTTTCTTTTTGTATTATGCATTCCCGGTAATTGGTTGGCGAATGTCATCAATTACTGCCGGAATTATCGGTTTGATTTTCCTTGGGGGAGGCTACATGGCTGAAGGGTTCACCGGTGGCTTCCAAGGGGTAACGGATAGTCAAATCAATTCTGGCGAAGCTTTAGGAATGAATCGCTTTCAATTAGCAAGATACATTGTGTTCCCGCAAGGATTTGCCTTAAGTATGCCAGCTTTGGCAGCTAATGTGATTTTTCTTATTAAGGAAACATCTATTTTTACAGTGATTGCGATTCCAGAATTGACTAATACCGCATTGGACCTAATAGGAATGTATTACCGGTCTAACGAATATCTTTTAATGTTGGTTATCGGCTATGCGATTATTATGATTCCAGTAATTTTGCTTTTAAACTGGCTAGAAAGGAAAGTTCGTTATGGCGCATTCGGGGATTAATGTCTTATTTAGCGGCAGCAACTTTGATCGGCTATTAGTTGGTTTATGGACCTCTATTTGGATTGCTGCTTTGTCAATTATCATTGGATTGCTTATTGGAACTATATTCGGTGTTCTTCGGACAATGCCGAATAAAATAATTCGTTGCATTTTAAGAGTCTACATGGAGATCTTTAGGATTTTACCTAGTGTAGTTCTACTTTATTTGGTTTATTATATTTTGCCTCGTAGCTTGCATATTAATTGGCCGGGTACTTGGATGGCAGTCTTAGCTTTTTCGCTTTGGGTAGCAGCAGAGTTCAGCGATATTGTTCGTGGGGCTTTGCAATCCGTGCCATTAGCTCAAAAGGAAAGTGGCTTGGCATTGGGTTTGAGTAAGACGCAGCTTTTCTTGTATGTTTTGTTACCTCAAGCATTCAAGTTAGAGTTACCAGCTACGATCAACTTAGCAACAAGAGTAATTAAAACAACTTCTATTTTAATGTTGATCAGTGTAATGGATGTTATCAATGTGGGACAACAAATTATTGAAGCAAATAATCAAAAATTCCCAACAGGTGTTTTCTGGGTTTATGGTTTGATTTTCTTCTTTTACTTTATCCTAGATTATCCTTTATCAGTATGGGCAAAGAGTTTAATGGCAAAGCAAAAATAGGTGAGAAAAATGACTGAAGAAATTTTAAAAGTGGAACATCTAAACAAGTTTTATGGTGACTGGCAAGCACTTCACGATATTAGCTTTAATTTGAAAAAGGGTGAAGTTTTGGCGATTCTGGGTCCCTCAGGTTCAGGTAAATCAACACTCTTAAGAACACTGAATGGTTTGGAAAATTATAAAAATGGTGAGATTGTCTTTCATGGTAAAAAGGTCCAGTCCTCTCCAAAAGAATGGCAAGCTATTCGACAAAAGATTGGCATGGTTTTTCAATCATATGATCTTTTTCCAAACCTAACAGTAATGCAAAATATTCTTTTGGCACCTACAAAGGTCCAAAAACGGGATCGAGCAGAAGTAGAACAAGAAGCACATCATTTGTTAAAACGGGTAAATATGGATCAATATGCTGACACGTATCCTCGAGAATTATCTGGTGGTCAACAACAAAGAGTGGCAATTGTCCGTACTTTAGCTATGAAGCCTGAAGTTATTCTACTTGATGAAATTACTGCATCTCTTGACCCTGAAATGGTTCGTGGTATTGAAGATATTGTTAAAAAACTTTCAGAAAATGATCATATGACAATGATTTTAGTTACTCACCAAATGAACTTTGCTAAACGTGTCGCTGATCAAGTCCTCTTTTTGGAAAAAGGCAGGATTATTGAGAAAACTCCTTGTGAACAGTTCTTTACTGAACCACAATCTGAAAGAGCTCAGCAATTCCTCACTGATATGGACTTCTAGGGGGATGAAACTATGAGTGGACGAAAGATATTCAACACTATTATTAGTGTAATTGCCGCTGTCGTAGTGTTAGCTTCAGCTTATATGGGTTTAACTAAACCATATCTAGCTCGTTCTGCTGGTGGTAGCGGTTGGAGTAACAATAATAGTGTGACCCAAATTAAGCGTCGAGGTTATATTCGAATTGGTGTTTATGGCGACTTACCACCATATGGTTGGGTTAACTCTCAAGGTAAACGGGTTGGTTTTGATTTGCGACTTGCACGAGAATTAGCTAAAGAATTAGGTGTGAAACCACGATTTACCCAACTTAACGGAAATAACCGGGTTGACGCATTGAATTCTAATAAAGTAGATATGGTCTTAGCCAACTTTACCAAGACTCCAGAAAGAGCAGAAGTAGTAGATTTTGCCCATCCTTACATGAAAGTATCAACTGGTGTTGTTTCACCTAAGAGTCACCCGATTACCAGTGAAAAGCAATTGCGAGGGAAACAATTGATTCTTTTGAAAGGATCAACGGGTGAAAACTACTTTGCTAACCGTCCTGGAATAAAGCTTTTACGTTTTGATTCAGAAACCCAGCAATTTAATGCAATGAAAAATAAGCGAGGAGCTGCATTAGCTGATGATAACTCCTACTTATATGCCTGGATTAAAAAGAATCCGCAATATGTAGTAGGAATTAGATCAATTGGTCCTCACCAATTTATTGCACCTGCTGTTAAGAAGGGTAACAAATCTTTATTGAAGTGGACTAATAAACAAATCAATCGTTTGACTGCTGAAGGTTTCTTCAAGAAAGATTACCAAATTGAACTTAAACCATACTTTGGTAAAGGAATTGTGCCTAGCGACATTTTATTAAAGTAAATCAAAAATGAAAAGAGAAGTAATTCAAACTTGGAATTACTTCTCTTTATTCTATGCCAAAGTATTTTTTAGCTGCGTCGCTCATCTTATTTGGTGACCAAACAGGGTACCAGACGAATTCGACGTCTACATTTTTAACTTCCTCGACTTGTTCTACTTCTGCTTTGATTTTATCAAGGCCGATTGTAAAATTAAATTGAACACTTTGTAAAAAATAAAAGCCCATCTGGGC
>OLQY01000991.1_pt1 | contig 27319 bp, 18 predicted proteins | sample 1672851 | NCBI WGS metagenome assembly OLQY01 (sample SAMEA3136730, study PRJEB25190) | human gut metagenome | reverse complement strand
CCCCGCCGCCATGCCCCAGCAGCAGCCGACGCCTCGCGCCGCCGCTCCCGACCCGCTTGCCGTGGCAGACCCCTTCGCGCCTAGCGTCCCCGACCCCGCCGCAGCACCCATCCCGGTGCCGCAGACCGTCTCGCGCGACGCGCTTGCCGGCATGGGCGGAGCCGCCGCGACCGGTGCCGCCGTGGGCCTAGGCGCCGCAGCCGGCATCGCCTCCAACATGGCGAGCACTCGCGCCCCGCAGCGCCCGCTCGCCCAGCTCGTCGACGTCGTGAGCGGCGAGAGCCATAGCATCACCTCCGCACAGGTGACCATCGGTCGCGAGCGCTCAGTTTCCGACATTGCCCTGCGCGACCCCAACGTGTCGCGCCGCCACGCCCAGCTCACCTTTACGGGCTCGGATTGGTCGATCGAGGACCTCAATTCCACCAACGGCACGCTCGTCAACAACCGCCGCATTACGCGCTGCCCGCTGCGCAACGGCGATCTGCTGACGTTTGGCCTGAGTACCTTTGAATTTAGGGGATAGTCGCTTATGAACATCGATATCGTCCTTTTTGCAGGCCGCATCGTCCTGGTCGCCCTGCTCTATATCTTCCTGTTCGCCGTCATGAAGACCGGTGTGGGGCTTGTGCGCGGACAGCGCCGCGACTCGGCCATCTGGACGATCGATGTGGACAAGGGTCCGCGCGGTATCCGCGGCATCCACGTAGACATGCTCGGCCCCGTCATCGTCGGCCGCTCGCCGTCTTCGGACATCTGCATCAACGAACCGTTTGTCTCGGCCTCGCATGCGCGCTTTTCGCTGCAGGGCCCGGCGCTCATCATCGAGGACCTCAACTCGCTTAACGGCACGCTCGTCAACGGCCGCCAGCTCGTGGAGCCCGCGACGCTGCGTGAGGGCGACGAAGTCCAGATTGGCGACGTGGTCATGAAGGTGAACCGTCGATGATCGACGAGGAGAACAAGTCCGCAACTATGACCGAGGCACCGGCCGCCGCCACAGCTGCGCCGGCCCACGCCGCTCCGGCGGGCTCCGCACCCGTGGAGCCCGAGGACACCGTGTTCTCCCTGCCTCTTTCGCATGTAACGCATGATATTTCGGATCTCGCCGATAACGAGGACGAAGAGGATGCCGTAGCGGCGCCCATCGGCGCACATGCTGCGGAACAGCCCGCAGCGCCCGAAGCAACCGCGGCGCCGGCTCACTTTGCAGAGCCCGTCGCCGCGGCAATCAACGAGAGCGCTGCGGTGTTTGCGGCACCCGAGCCCGCCGCGCCGGCGTTTCCCATAGCCCCGGCATCCGAGGTTGCGCCCGCGTCTACGCCGGCGCCCGAGACAGGGCCATCCCCCGAGGACGGCCCTGCACCCAAGACCCCGCAGCCTGCGCCCGCAAGCGAGTCCGATGCCGTGGCCGAGCCCGCCGCCCAATCGAAAAACACGCCCGCGCCGTCGCACTTTGCGACGCCCGAGTCTATAGACGTCAGCCCGCAAGACGACGAGTCGACCGCCCGCGTTTCCGAGGAGCCCGACTCCCCGGACACCGGCGATTCCGAATCAAACGCCGAGACCGACACCGTCTCTCCCGGTGACACCGCCGAAATCGACGTTGCCGCCGTTGAGGCCAAGCTCAAAGACCCCGGCTCGACCATGAGCTTTGAACCCCTAACCGAGGAGCGCATCGAGACCGACTCGACCTATGATGCCGGCACCACCACGCAACTCATGTGGGGCGCCCGCTCCGACGTTGGCTGCGTGCGCCCGCACAATGAGGATTCCTACCTGGTGCAGTCGCCGCTCTTTTGCGTATGCGACGGCATGGGTGGTCACGCCGCCGGCGAGGTAGCCTCTTCTATCGCCGTCGAGACTATAGCCAAGACGGCCCCGCAGTCCGCCGACGCAGCACGCCTGGCCGCAGCCGTCGAGGCAGCCAACGCCGCCGTAATCGAGGCAGCCCTGAACGGCCTGGGCAAGCCCGGCATGGGCTGCACAGCCACCTGCGCCTATATCGAAAACGACACGCTCGCCATCGCCCACGTGGGTGACTCTCGCGCCTACCTGCTCCACGAGGGCACGCTCATCCGCGTGACCCGCGACCACTCCTACGTGGAGGAGCTCGTGGACGCCGGCGAGATCACGGCAGACGAGGCTCGCGTCCACCCCAACCGTTCGGTCATCACCCGCGCGCTGGGCTCGGACCCCGCCATGTATGCCGACCACTTCACTCTGCATATCGAGGAAGGCGACCGCCTGATCCTGTGCTCCGACGGCCTCTCGAGCATGATTCCCGATAGCGATATCGAGAACATCGCCACGCAGTCCTCAACCGCGCAAATCTGCGTCGACAACCTAGTGGACGCGGCGCTTGCCGCCGGCGGCCACGACAACGTAACCGTAGTAGTCGTTGACCTGGTTGACGATGGCGTTATGCGCGAGGCGCAACGCGTGCGTCGCCGCAATGTTACTATCGCCGCCATCCTGGCCCTCGTCTTTGTGCTAGCAGCTGGCATCTGGGCCTACACGGGTGTCACCGGCTCGTACTACCTGGGTACCTACCAGGGCAATGTCGCCGTCTGGCGCGGCCTGCCCGGCAAGCCACTCGGACTCAAGCTCCACTGGCTCGAAAGCGAAACCAGCATCAAGCTGTCCGACCTGCCCGAAGACACGCAAAACCGCCTCAAGGCGGGCATTCCGCAAACAAGTGTCGACGATGCGCAGGACACGATATCCAAGTACCGCCACCAGATCGACGAGGAGCAGACCCGCCAGGTGATCGACGCGCAAACGATTCGCGACAACACCAATCAGGGATCGACCTCCGAATCAGATTCCGAGAAAACCGCCGAACAGTCCGCCGAGGCCGAAGCCTCCGATAAGAATTAGAAAGGGAGTGCCGCTTATGAGTCGCCGCAACACCGAGCTGCTCTTGCTCATCGCCTCGGCGTTCCCCGTCATCCTGCTGTATGCGATGTACGTCCTCACCGCGGGCGCTGCCATCTCCTTTGAGACGCTCGCCGTACCGATCGGCCTCTTTGCCGCCTTTGCCGCGGCCCACATTGCCGTGCGCATCTTGGCGCCCGGTGCCGACCCCGCCATCCTGCCCATCGTATTTATACTTTCGGGCATCGGCATCACGTTTGTGACGCGTCTCGCCCCCGCTCTCGCCATCTCACAGCTCATCATCCTGTTTGTCTCGGTGGCCCTGATGGTGGGAACGCTCGCGTTGGTTAAGAACCTCGACGTGGTCATGCGCTACAAGTACACCTTTGGCATCATCGGCATCATCCTGCTGATGCTGCCTATCTTTATCGGCACCACGATCTCGGGCTCCAAGCTGTGGATTCGCATCGCGGGCTTTACCATCCAGCCCGGCGAGTTCGCCAAGGTCTTTATCGTGCTGTTCCTGGCCGGGTACCTGGCCGAGAACCGCGAGCTGCTCTCCATCTCCAACCGCAAGATCTTGGGCTTTAAGATCCCTCGCCTGCGACTGCTACTGCCGTTGTTTGCCGTGTGGGGTGTGTGCCTGCTCGTCGTCGTCTTCGAACGCGACCTGGGTTCGGCCGTGCTGTTCTACACCATCTTCTTGCTGATGCTCTACGTTGCCACGGGGCGCTTTTCGTATGTCGTTATCGGCCTTGCGCTCTTAGCCGTTGGAGCCGTGGGCGCCTACAAGTTCCTGTCGCACGTTCAGGTGCGTTTCCAGGTTTGGGTCGATCCGTTTAAGGACGCCCAAGGCCAGGGCTACCAGATCGTCCAGTCGCTCTTCTCGCTTGCCGATGGCGGCCTGGTCGGTGTTGGCATCGGCAACGGCATGGCCAACAACATCCCTGTCGTCGAGTCCGACTTTATCTTCTCGGCCATCGGCGAGGAGATGGGTCTTTTGGGCGGCGGCGCCGTGCTCATCCTGTTTATGCTCTTTGCCGTTCGCGGCCTGACCACAGCTGCCCGCGCAAAGTCCGACCTTGCCGCCTTTAGCGCCACCGGTCTTACGGCAGCCATCAGCTTCCAGGCCTTCTTGATCGTGGGCGGCGTAACCCGCCTGATCCCGCTGACCGGCGTCACCCTGCCCTTTATGAGCCAGGGCGGCTCCTCGCTGCTGGCAAGCTTTATCATCGTCGCGCTCCTGCTACGTGCCGGTGACGAGGCGACCGGACGCGAGGCGGAGCTTACCGGCACCGGCACCATGGCCGCCATCACCGATGATCAGGTCGCATCTGCCGCCGCCCCGACGGGCACGCGCTTTGCCACCTCGTCTTCCTACGGCAGCGGCAGCCATTCCGTCGGCTCGCGCATGCGCCGTCGCCTGCTCGACACGCCTGAATCCGGTGTGCTCGGCCGCGTTGCGCTCGCCAACCGTCTAACCCGCGCGGTGCTCGCCTTTACGGCGCTGTTCGCCATCCTTATCGGCAACCTCACCTATGTCCAGGTCATTAAGGCCAAGGACTATCAGGACATGCCGACCAACAACCACACCATCGCCCGCTCCAAGTACATCCAGCGCGGCTCCATCATCACGTCCGACGGCGTGACGCTGGCCGAGTCGCTGCAGCAGGAGGACGGCACCTACGTACGCTCCTACCCCAACGGTAACCTGGCAGCGCACGTGGTTGGCTACGTGAGCCAGCAGTATGGCACCACCGCCATCGAGAGCGTCATGAACGACACGCTCACCGGTTCTAAGGACTACTCCAGCTGGAACAACGCCATCGCGTCGCTCGCGGGGCAGACCCAGCCGGGCAATACCGCCAAGCTCACCATCGACTCGCGCATCCAGACGGCTGCCGAGCAGGCGCTCAAGGGCTTTAAGGGCGCTGTGGTGGTCATGGATCCGCGTACCGGTGCGGTCCTTGCGTGCGCGAGCTCGCCCACCTACGACAACACCAACATCGATGCCCTGATGCAGTCGGGCGGTGGCGAGGACGGCTCCATGTACGACCGCGCCATGGACGCGCTGTACACCCCGGGCTCGACCTTTAAGGTCGTCACGCTCTCCGCGGCGCTCGAAACCGGCACCGCCAGCCTTACCAGCACGTACCAGGCGCCCGGCTCCATGGACATCGGCAACGCGCCGGTCACCAACTCCGCCAACGAAAGCTACGGAACCATCAGCCTGCAGCAGGCCTTCGCCGTGTCGTCTAACGTCGTCTTTGGCCAGGTGGCCAACGAGGTCGGCGCCAGCTCGCTCGTCCAGTTTGCCAACGCCTTTGGCTACGGTCAAAAGCTCGGTCAGGACCTGACCACCGCGGCTTCCATCATGGCCGACCCTTCGCTTATGACCGAGTGGGAGACCGCCTGGGCCGGCGCCGGCCAGCCCGTCGGCATGGACCACACACCTGGCCCGCAGACCACCGTCATGCAGAATTGCGTGATCGCTGCCGCTATCGCCAACAGCGGCGTGGTCATGGACCCGTTCTTTGTGTCACAGATACTCGCCCCGGACGGGACCGTGGTCAAGACCACGCAGTCCCGCTCGCTGGGTCAGGCCGTCAGCTCCGCCACGGCCGACCAGGTCAAGCAGGCCATGCTCGCCGTCGTCCAGTCCGGCACCGGCACCGATGCCCAGATTCCGGGCGTCAAGGTTGCCGGCAAGACCGGTTCGGCCGAGACCGGCGGCACCAACGTCAACTCTATGTTCGTTGGCTTTGCACCTTACGATTCACCCACGGTCGCCATCTCGGTGGCCTTGGAGGATTTCGACAAGCATGACGTCGAGGCGGCCAAGATTGCCGGCATCGTCCTGACCGCGGCGCTCGCCGCACAGGGAGCGTGATGCCCGTGATCAAGGCGGATACTTGGGGCACGCCACGGCCGATGAGCTAGCGGCAACGCGCCACACGGCCCCAGCGGCCACACATTTGGTACCACACACATCGTTGAGCGAATAGTTATGTTAGGAGCAGGAATGGAACAGAGGGTCCTCGGGGGAAGATACCTCCTTAAGGATAAGGTGGGAACGGGCGGTATGGCGACCGTCTTCCGTGCACAGGATCAGGTCCTCGACCGCACGGTTGCCGTCAAGATCATGCTGCCGCAGTATGCCGGCGACGCCACCTTCGCCGCCCGCTTTAAGCAGGAGGCCCAGGCAGCGGCCGGCCTGTCCTCCCCCTATATCGTGGGCGTCTACGACTGGGGCAAGGACGGCGACACCTATTACATCGTCATGGAGTACCTGCGCGGTACCGACCTTAAGAGCGGCATCAAGAGCCACGGCGCCCTCGATCCCAAGAAGGTCGCACAGATCGGCTCGCAGATCAGCTCCGCGCTTTCGGTCGCACACAAGCACGAGATTATCCACCGCGACATTAAGCCGCAAAACATCATGGTGCTGCCCGACGGCAACATCAAGGTAATGGATTTTGGCATCGCACGCGCCAAGAACAGCCACCTCACACAAGACAACAACGTGCTGGGAACCGCCCACTACGTCAGCCCCGAGCAGACCCGTGGTCAGGACCTCGGCCCCACCTCGGATATCTACTCGCTGGGCGTCGTGATGTACGAGTGCGCCACCGGCCGCGTTCCCTTTGACGGTGACGACGCTATCTCAGTCGCACTCAAGCAGGTCAACGAGCTGCCTATTCCGCCGAGCCAGATCAACTCCGGTGTCGACGCCGACCTTGAGCGCATCATCCTCAAGTGCATGGAGAAGGACCCGGCAAACCGCTTCCAGACCGCCGACGAGCTGCGTCAGGTGCTCAACAGCTACCTGTCGGGCCGTGCCGTCAACGTCTCGGAGCCCACGCGCATCATCGGTGCCCCCGGTGAGCTGGGCACCACCAAGACTCGCGAGCTTTCCGATCAGACGCGCGCCATGGTGCGTCCCGTTTCGGGCGTGAGCGGCCAGAATACCGCCCGTAGCTCGGTTTCGGGCTCTACCGGCTCCTACGAGGTCGAAAAGCCCAAATCCAACAAGAACAAGATCATCGCCGCCGTGGTGGCAGCCGTTGCCGTCATCGGCATCGTGGTGGCCTTTGCCACAGGACTCTTTGGCGGCGAGCAGGTCACCGTGCCCGATGTGCTGGGCAAGGACCAGCAGACTGCCGTCGAGCTGATCAAGGAAGCCGGCCTCGAGGTCGGCACCATCGACCAAAGCTACAACGACGATGTCGACGAGGGCAAGGTCGCCGAGCAGACGCCCAACGGCAACACCAAGAAGGCCAAGGGCACCAAGGTGAACCTGGTAATCTCCAAGGGTCCCAAGCCCTCCGAGAAGGTTGAGGTTCCCCAGCTTGTCGGCCTGACCAAGGACCAGGCCGAGGCCGCGCTGGCAAGCGTTGGCCTGAAGGGCAACGCCTCCGAGGAGGCCAACGAGGCCGATGAGGGCCAGGTCTTTGAGCAGGTCACCGAAGCCGGTAAGGAAGTCGCGAAGGGCACGACCATCTCGTACAAGGTCTCGAGCGGCCCGGATACCACGTCCGTCCCCGATCTGACCGACATGACCGAGGCCCAGGCGCGCAACGCCCTCGATATGGCAGGCTTTGGCGTCGACGTTAGCTACCAGGAGAACGACTCGGTTACCGAGGGCACCGTGATCAGCTGGAACCCCAGTGGCAAGCAGAAGCCCGGCGCCACGATTACCGTCGTCATTGCCAAGAAGTCCGGCAAGGCCAGTGTTCCGGGCAATCTGTACGGCAAGAGCATCTCCGCCGCCGTCACCGCGCTCAACAACGCCGGTTTCTATAACATCGGTTTCTGTGACCAGAACGGCAATCCCGTAAGCGGTAACGAGGATGCCACCGTTACGGGCGTCTCCCCCACCGGCAAGCAGTCCACCGACAGCACGATCACGCTAACAGTCGCACTTTCTGGCTCGGGCTCTGGCTCTGGCTCGGGCACGGGTGACGATTCCGGTACGACCAACTAGTCGCCACCCCACCGCTCATCACGGCTTTCGCCGCAAACATATTCGCTCACAGGCGCCCGCTTGCTCCCCCAGCAAGCGGGCGCTTTCTTTATCTGAAGCAGCGAACACTACGGCATGCCTTAGACCAGAAGAGCCCGGCACCGTAGCGGTACCGGGCTCGACAAATCTCTGGTGCTCCGGGCGGATTCGACCCCCCCGCGGGGAAATTGCTGACGCGGGTGTCGACGGCTCGAATCCTGCCGGCGGTCCCCACAAACCAGAAACGGCGCCGCTCTCGCGACGCCGTCATAATCTTCTGGTGCCCCCGGGCGGATTCGAACCGTCGACACCCGCTTTAGGAGGTCTTGTATTTCTATTTGAGCTGGTGTTTTATAATTTTATACAACTTCATATAACCGCATGTAAAACGGCATGTTTCAAGAATCGCGAGATATAGGCTTCAAAAACTTTCTACCCTAATTCTACCCAGATACTCTTGCTTGGGTAGATTTTTGGGATTAGGCTAGGGGCAAGCCTTTAAGGGCTTGCCCCTAGCCTAATCCCAAGGAATCCCACCATGAGCACCAAACCACGAGTCGTCGGAAACGGCAGCGTATATCAAGTTAAAGAAGGGGTGTTCCAATACCGCTTCAACCTCGGCAAGGACCCCAAGACCGGCAAATACGCCTACTCATCCAAGAGAACGCTGCACTGCGAAGGTGTGAGTAGACGCACACAACAGGCAATGCTCCGCAAAGCCCTGGAAGAATACAAGGAGGAGTTGAACTCCGGTATCGTCCGTGACAGCAGAAACCTCACCGTCGCAGAGTACGCCAGGAACTTCCACAAACTAAGGAAAGAGAGCCTCAAGTCACCGCTCGCCTATGCCCGTGAGGGCAACTATATTAGCCACATTCAAGAGATGTTCGGCCATATTCGACTTACTGACCTCCACCCTGACGATATACGGCACATCTACGCAAACGCCCGCAAAAAGGGAATGTCCGAAGCCGAGCTACACGGGACACATGTCAAACTGCGACAGATTCTCCAAGACGCCGTAGACAACGAGCTCATCCTTCGTAACCCATGCACGCCAATCAAGCTTCCCAAACCAACTTACAGGGAAAGAACTCCGCTTACGGCAGACGAGGCTTCACGATTTCTGTCTTGCCTCATGGATGAACCACTGTCGGCCAAGGCAACGGGCACCATGCTCTTGCTCCAATGTGGTCTCCGACGCGGCGAAATGCTCGGCTTGACTTGGGGCGACATCGATCTTGGGCAGCGCACGTTGAGCGTGTCGAAGCAGTTCACCAATGACAAGACTCTCCGACCGCCAAAATCGAAGATGAGCCGACGCACCATAGCAATCAACGACTCCCTGGTCTGCTATCTCAGCAAATGGAAGCTGGAACAGCGGGCGCAGCTCAACCGATACACTCTCGATCAGGACGACAAGACGCCCATCGTTAACGGCATAAAGGTCGTCACGACCGAGGATGGCACATACGCCACAGTCGTCAACGTAGACGGCCACAACTTCGACCGATGGTTCCGCGACTTCTGCGTCGATAACGGCTTTGGGAGCTACAACAATATCACCAGAAGATTCCAGCGAAACGGCAAAGAGCACGTGAGGGGCACGGGATACAGTGGGCTCGTCCCCCACGCCCTGCGGCACACGCAAGCGACGCTCCTAATCGGAGAAGGCGCAGACGTGAAGACTGTCCAGGCAAGACTTGGACACGCATCTCCAAGTACGACGCTCTCCATCTACTCCCACGCCATCGAGGCAAACGATCGTAAGGCAGCAGATGCCTTCGGCGAGCTCATTTCCCAAGAGAGCAATTCATAAGGGAAGGGCCGAGATATACCCGGCCCTTCCCTTGCTTTGAACATAGATGGACTAATGGCGATAGACCATCGCTCCATATGGAGCTTTATCCTCCCAGGAAAACGATGAGGCGTCGCGAATGGGGAAGACGCCGATTATAGGTGCCTTCGTCCATTCGTCGGCATTCAGAATCGCGCCGTCCTTGTCATAGATCGGCTCGACCTGAGAACTCTGGACATCACGAATCCCCGGCCATTTATCAGCTATTGCATTAAGCACCTCATCCGTAGGACAGGCTTCCCTTGAGGAAAGATAAACATAGTGCGGAATTGCATCGCTTGCGTTCCGCACTTCAAGGACGAAAGCATAGTCGCATGATGAGGCGTTTGGCTCATTGACCACAGGCCAATCGTCGGGGACAACGAGATACGAGCCACCTCGCAGGTCCACGCGTTTCATTGACGGCCCCTTATCAACAAGGCTGTCTTGCGGAACAAATCGCAGCATATGGTTGCGAAGAGCCTTGTAATAAGAGAGCTTGTCGTTTATATCGTCGGCAGCGAGCGACAGGGACTCAGCATCGCCATATCCACTAAGCTCATCCTGAATAGACTTGACCCGTTGCGCACAAAAAGCACTCAGCTCTGCAGCCGCACCCTTGTTGACGCGGAGACAGAGACTCGCGAGAAGGTCGACCACTTCCCCCGGAGTCTTAAACTCTTGCGGATGTTGTTCCTTGAACATGCTGATGTTGTCATCGGTCTGTTCAAGGACGGTCGTCCCAAACTTTCGTTTTTTCGGTTTCCTGGAGCGTTCCATTTCATCCTCCAATCGATTTTCATTGCAAGTATAACCCTGTTTTTCGAGGTAAAAGCGCTTATCCGAAACTTTTCGGAACTTTTTCTGAATCTTCAGCGCCTCGATTGCCAGAAGCAGTATCATCGAATTGCACAGATAAGCGAATGCCGGAATGGAGGTGCCCAAAGAAGGCCATAGAAACAAAAAGCCGCCCACCCCTCCCCTCTAGTCGCCAAACTGAGGTGGGGAGGAGTGAGCAGACCAAAGGAGATTCTACCATGGTAGATTCCGTTGTTCCCAAAGCGGGTATCGTACCCGCTCCTCCTCGCGTCGTTCTGGGACGCGAGCGCCTGCTCGGCGTCACCGAGATTCGTGAGCTGACCGGGCTTGGGGAGGTTGCCGCCGCATCGCTCATGAAAGAGAGCGGTCGCTGCCTCAAGCTTCATAGCCGCCTCTTCGTCATCGAGTCCAGCTTTTTTGAGTACCTTCACGAGTTGGAGGTGTCGGATCCGTGCAGCCTGTAGCCAATAGCTCATTCAACGTCGAAGCCGATCAGCTCAAGACCTATATCGAGGAAATGAACGGGCGTAAGCCCATGGCTCATATACGCAGCCTCCCCTCTCTCGACAAGCTCATCGGAGGCGTCGTACCCGGAATCCTGACCATAGTCGGAGCGGCACCCGCTGCCGGCAAAACGACGCTCCTCAAGGTTATCTCCGACGACCTTGCCTCCCAAGGCGTGCCCACCGTTTTCTACTCCGCGGAACTCCCCGCGTATCGCATTGCTCAGAAGGGCATCACGCGCCTCGGCAACGGAGACTTCAGCCTTTCCGAAGCGACCGGGGCTATCCCCGAGAAGAGGGAGGCATTTGAGCACGCCTGCGCCATCTACGCCGAGACCGTAGCACCTAACTCGTGCATCATGGACAGCCAAACGTCCATGGAAGATCTCGGGCGTTGCATCGGTGATTGCATTCACGAACGTGGGCAGCGCCCTGCCGTTTTTGTGGATTACCTTCAACTCATTGCAGCAACCAATTTCAATGTTCGCGCGGAAGAACGCGTTGTCATCACCGCTTGCGTCCAAGCCCTGGGCAACATCGCCCGGACGTATGACGTCCCCGTTTTCCTGATAAGCAGCGTCGCGCGCGATAAGTACAACGATGCGAACACCGAGCTCAACGTCTTCGCTGGCTCGCAGGGTATCGACTACGGCTCCGACAACGCTCTCTTCCTGCAGGTCGACGGCGGGGACAAGAAGGAGCGGAAGTACAACTCAGAGCTAGATGTTCGTCCCCTGCTCGTTCGCGTCCTTAAGGCACGCTATGGCACGCTTGGGAGCGCCAAGCTCACCTTCGACGCGCCCCATGCCACCTTCTATGACCAGGAGGGCTAGGCCATGCGCGGCAACAGCAAGACCGCGCATATCAACGTCCGCATGACCGAGGAGGAGCGTGCCGTCATCATGGCGCGCTCTTCCTCTTTTGACATGGCCCCATCGACGTTCATGCGCGAAGCTGCCCTCCGCATCGGGCAGAAGCCCGTCAAGGTCGCCGACGAGGCGACCTTGCGGCAAATCCTCCACCAGATGAAGAAGCAGGGCGGAAACCTCAACCAGGCCGTCCATGCCGCAAACGCCTATGGCGTGGATGCGCAGACGGCCCGACAGCTCACGGAGGCCGTCCGACTGGTGTCGAGCACGGCCTCGCAGCTTTCAAACCTCATCTCCAAGAATCGAGAACTATCATGAAAACCAAGATGCTCACAGCGCTCCTATCATCCCTTTTCCTAGCGATCCTCGCATGCCCCGTACTCGCCGCCCCCATCGACATGCTCGTCGCCGGGTACGGACTCGACGCATCGGCAATTCCCACAACGTTCGACGCGGAGACCGTCCTCGGCTGGTGGCTCTCGGACGGGTTCGTCACCCATCCCCTCGGGGCCTTGTTCGTCTTCCTCCTTGCACTCTGCACCTGCGCCCTCATCGCCTACTCAAGCGCCCTCAAATCACGAGCCGAGGACGGCGGCGTGCTCGGCGACGCCCACGTCAAGACAGGTCGCGAGGTCGTGAAGGGGTCCGTGACCTGGGACGGCTCGACGATCCCATCGTCGCGCGGGTTCGTCTACGGTTTCACCAAATATCGCGGTAAGCCCTGTTATCTCTACGAGCCGAAGAAGATGATTTTCGTATCAGGGGCCACTGGGTCAGGTAAGTCACGCTTCCTCTACCTCCCCTCAATCGACCTGCTCAGCTACGGCGACGCCTCCAACGGCTCCGAGCCCGCGACCCTCGTCGTCTCCGACGTGAAGAACGAGCTCATAGAGCTCACGGGCGATGAGCTTGCCCGTCGTGGCTACCACGTCCTCCTGCTCGACACGCAGCACCCCTATCGCGGCCATAGGTTCAACCCGCTCAAGCAGGTTCTCGACCTCCATGCCGAGGAGCGCGACCAGGAGGCTGAGCAGGCAGCGGACGCCATCGCGGAGCTCGTGGTCCAGGACGACGAGAGAGGCAAGGGTTCGCACTGGACGGCATCGGCCAGGGGCCTGCTCTCGGCCCTGGTCCTGCTGGTCTCAATGTCCGACGAGTGCCCGGAGGGATCAAAGCACCTCGCGACCGTCTGCGAAGTCCTGGACCGCGGTACCGAGGCAGAGGGCGACGACCCATCCGAGCCCCTGAAGGCCGTCTTCCGCTCCCTGCCGAGCGGCCACCCCGCCAAGGGAAGGGCGTCGCAGTTCATCTCCTCGGGCGGCAACGAGCTCAGGAGCATCCTCTCGACGCTCAAGGTGGCACTCCGCCCGTTCTCGTCCGCCCCGGTCGCCTGGATGACCTCCGGCTCCGACATCGACCCGCGCACGGTACTCACGGAGAAGAGCGCCGTCTTCCTCCACGTGCTCGACGAGGGCTCACCCTACAACTGCATCGCGGCGATATTTCTCTCGCAGCTCCGGGCTTCGGTCCAGGCGGTCGCGGACGTGAACGGCGGCAGGCTCCCCCGCCCCGTGCAGATACTCGGCGACGAGTGGGGCAACCTGCCCCGCGTCGAGTGCCTGCCCGCCCTCCTCAGTCTCGGGCGCGGGTGCGGGACGTTCTGGGTCGGAGCGACGCAGGACGTATCCCAGCTCAACAAGTATGGCGAGAGAGACGGCCGCAGGAAGATCCTCGCGAACTGCGGGGTCAAGATTGCGATGAAGCTCGCCGAGGAGGAGGACCGCCGGTACTTCACCGAGCTCATCGGCAAGACCACGCGCCACACGCAGGGCACGAGCAACGGCAGGGCCGCGTCGGGCACGTCATCCTCGACGTCCTACAGCGAGAGCGCCGACGACGTGATACACCCCTGGGAGTGGCGCGGCATGGCCCCGGACCGGGACGGGATCATCGTCGTGAAGCACGCGGACAACGGTATGCCCGCATGTCGAGCCGGCGTTTTCCGCTCCCCCGTCACCGACTGCACCAACACGCCCACAAGGGAGCACTTCGACCTCGGGACCCCCGAGCACGAGGCGGAGAACCGTCGCGCCTACCAGCGCCGCCTCGACGAGTCAGCTGCTGGGAAGATGCGCGAGGAGGCCTCGACCTGGTGCCCAAAGTGGCCCGAGCCGGAGAAGAAGAACGGGAGCAAGCCGGGCGGCAAATTCAGCGGGCTCTCGCTCGACTAGGGAGGCGACCATGACGGCGATAAAGCAGACGAGCGTCTGCAGCGAGAGGCACCTCGCGAGACTCAGGGATTACCTCTCCTGGGACCGCGACAAGGCGCTCGCCCACGGCACGCAGAACATCATCGACGATGACCGCTGGTTTCAGGAGATGGCGGACACGAGGGCGGCCATGGGTCACGACAGGCCCGGCAAGGCCGGTGCCAAGTGTACCTACATGCAGCACCAGATACTCGGGTTCCTCCCAGACGAGTGCGACCTCAACGGCGGGAAGATGACGCCGGAGCTGTGCATGCGCTATGCGAGGGAGTACGTGGCCGAGCGCTACCCCAACCAGGAGGTCGTGATGGTGCTGCACCGCGAGCGCTGCCGCGCGGACGCCACTGACCGCTACGCCGTGCACCTCGGCATCAACCGCAGTGATCTGGAAACCGGCCGAAGGCTCGACGAGGGCCCCGCCCGAAAGGCGGCAGCATCACGCGTGAAGACCGTCCGTACCCTGGACGAGAGGTATGGACTCAGGCAGCTTGAGCGCGGCAAGGCCAACTCGCGCGTCCACGCGAGGCAACCCGGCACGGAAGAGCGCGACATGGCCCGAAAGGGGCAGGCCAAGCGCTCGGAGAACGCCCGCATCCGCGTCGCGGTCGCCCGCCGGATCGAGGAGGTCGGTCGCATGCGCGACTGCCCCGACCGGATGGGCGAGCTTGAGCGGCGGCTCAGGCGGGACGGCATCGAGCTCGCCAGGTCGAAGGGCGGGAGCCTCCAGTACCGATTCTTCTCGAAGGCCCTCGGGGCTGTGCGAAAGGTCAACGGCGGCAGGCTCGGCTTCGCGGTCGACCACTCGACCGGCATCGCCGTCCGCTTCACGCTGCGCGGGATAGCGACGGCGATGAGGGCGTTCTGGGAGCTTGAGCGCAAGGCGCTCGAGAACCAGAACGGGCGAGGGGACTGAGCGCTTGGGCCGGGACGCAACAAGCGTCCCGGCTTATTATTGGCGGGAGCGACTTCGGAGCGGTTCGCCCTCCGCCGCAGGCGGCAAGATGATTCCGTGCAACGGAATCCATATCTTGCCCGCACGGAGCGAGCCTCTTGCCAGGGGCAACGCGAGCCCGGGCGGGTGAGCGCCGGCTGAGCCGACGCCGAGGAGACACGACCCTGGGGAGCGTCGCACGACGGCGCTCGGCGACCCGGCGCGAGAGGCCCCGCCCGGCGACCACGGCGGAGCGATGGCGACTTCCGGAAGCCATCGAGCGCAGCCGTTCGGCGGGCGGGGCCGGCGTGAGCGGAGGCGGACGAAACGCGACCCATGGGGAGCGTTGCCAGGGAGCCGCAGCGAGAGCGACGCCGTGCGTCGCGGGGGTCCCGCCCATAAGCGGGACCCATCGGCCGCAAGGCCGATTGCTACGCCTCGACCCTCAGGGGCGGGTCCATGGCGCGAGCCTACAACTGCTCGTACGCCCTCTTCACCAGCTCGCCCATGAGACGCCTGCGCCTGCCGAGGAACTCCTCGTAATCGAGGTCCTCGAACCCTATGGGCAGGGCATGCTCCTCGCAGTTGCGGCGGTACTCGTCCTCCCCCAGCGAGTCGCGGTACTTCCTGACGTACTCGCTCGGGGCGTCGTCCGAGATGTAGATGTTGTTCTGGTAGTCCACGAGGGTGAAGTTGCCCCTGTTGCTACGCTGCAAGAGGTAGCCCCTGGACTTCAGGTAGTTGTCCGGGAACAGGTGGTGCTTGTCCAGCGCCTTCTTCGAGCCCGACGAGCCCATGAGCAGGAGCTGGGACAGCGGGGCCGTGCTGAACAGTGCCTTGGTACCGAGCACAACCTGAGCCGCGACGAAGCCCCACCAGGTCGGGCCCGTCGCCTCGTTTGCATCGAGGGAGCTGGGCAGCGAAATGGAGAAATAATCGTCCGTCATGATGGCGGCAAGCCTACGGTCGAAGTACGCCCGGAACTCGTCGGCAGTATCAAGGCGCGAGACGTCGTTAAGCTGCTGCTCGAACTCGGATTCGAAGGACCCCACATAGAGCCCCGTTATGGCTGCGGCGAAATACCAGCGCCGCACGAGCCTGCGCACAGCCAGCGGCTCCATGTCGAACTCATAGCGCCCGATAAGGTAGAACGCATAGCAGAACATGAGCGCGTTGCCCGACCCCACTTGGTCGGAGCAGACGTAGCCCGCCTCCGCCAGCGTGTTGATGAAGGCATGCCAGTTGTTCAAGTCAAGCACGAGATCGAGGGCGCGACCGAACGTGGCAAAGTTCTCGGCTCGCGTCTCGAGCGTCGTTTCCTTTGTCTTGAGATCTCGCCCGCGAAGAATCTGGTAGGCATAACGCAGGCGACCCCTCTTGAACCCCACGCCCACCGTGGCGCGAATGATATGCGTCGGCGAGACGGTCATGAGCGGGTTGTACGAGGTGCCCTTTGCGGGCGCATGGCTCATGGCGCAGAACTCCTCTATACGCTCCCTCATGGCAGGTTCGTAGACCGAAAGCAGGGTCATGATGAAGTCATCCTGCTTAAGCGCCTGCCCTTGCGAGTTCACACGCACAAAGATGTCCGATACGGTCTCCTCGTCAGCCGATTCGGAAATCTCCAGCGTCGGCAGAAGATAACGCTCAAGCCCGAGTAATGCGTTGAGCCCGCTCTCGACGGCATCCTCGCCGCCATCGTCGAGTTCGGGTTCTCCCTTTTTGGCATTCGCCTCGTTAAGGCGCTTGATGAACGCCCTGCGATAGGCGCTCAGCTTGTTGTCGTGGTTCGCCGCGAAGGCCTCGGATACGTCCGGCACATAGCGCGAATCCTTCTCGGTCGAGGCGTCGGCATTCTTGAATGAGCGTGCGATGGGATCGTAGGCGACCTTCACCGTTCGCTCCCTGAAGTTCTTGTCTCGCACGGGTACGCCGTACAGAGAGCTCAAGAGGGCAGTGAGCCTCTGCTGTCCGTCGATGACAAGGGACTTGGGGACGGTATACACCTTTTGGTTCGAGCCTATGGCAGACCTCTTGCCCGCATCATCGCTCGGAGAGTCCCACAGCATCACATAGCCGATAGGGTATCCGCGGAGCATGGAATCAAGCAGATCACGGACCTTTTCGTTTCCCCACACGAAGGGTCGTTGCAGGTCGGGCAGGCCAATCTTGCCCGTCTGAACATCCTTCAGGATGTTACCGACCTCCAGCGATATGGGGTTATAGATGGAGTTTGGCACTATAGTTCACCGACCTTCTTGGCGTACAGGTTGAAAAGATGGGCGACTATCTTCTCCTCGTCCCCACCGAAGTCGACGCCATAGGCGGCTTCGACGGCGGCGTCGAGCGCCTTGTGCGCTGTCATCAGCTCGGGGAAGAACGTCTCGTTCTTGGGATCGTACATATCCGCGAGCGTCGCACCTTCTTGGGCATCCCGGGCGTCGAGCACGGCTTGGGCGCAGCGTTCAACCTCGTTCTTTTGCTCTTCACTGGGCTCGGGCCAGACGAAGTTGTTGTAGACGATTCCGCCGGAATAGCGGTAATCGGATTTGAGCCGCCCCGCGACCGTGCGCATCCATGCGTTGTGGAGCTGTGACTGAAGGACGCCAAAGTGATAGAGCGTCGCATTGGGTATTAGAAACACCAAGTCACTGCACAACGTCTCAGACCCGACAAACCCCATAGGGATATACCTTCTACGCTCTGACGAGACTTTGGGGACAATGATGGCAGTCGAATTAGGAATGATTTCGGTACCGAAATGGTTCGGCCTCTCGGCTGCTTTCAAGGTCTGCTTCCTCGAGCTACTCAGGCGATAGTTTCTAACGTTCTCGATTCTCTCCCTACAACAAGGAAGGCCCTTGAGATCGGCCCACGAAGCCTCCCCCAACCACAGGCACCATCTCTCAATACCCCGTATGAACTCCTGCGATCCAAGCCATTTATGAAAGTACTTCTCAGCCGCGGGCTCTTTCGAAAGGAACGCCGCCTTCTCCTCCGGTGTGAACAGATAGTTGCCGCCATCAATCGGTTGAGAGCCGATACCGATAGCGGGCACGTCCGACAAAGGCTTGCTTCTGTTCCAGATGAAAGCGTCGGGCGCGTTCTTCAGATAGGCGTTGAGCCGAGGAACGGCAATCCGGTCTTCGTCAGAATCGGGCGTCGCATGATAGAAGAGCGTCTTGTTCCCCGCTTCGCGGGAGAACCCGACGATGACGCAGAACACGTGTGCCTTGTCCGCCGCCTCGTTGTCCCAGCGGAAGGTGTTGTGTGCGAAATCGATATGGATGCCCATGTCATGCAGGGGTTTCCAGAGGTTGGCGACCTGCTCGCCCTGACATATCGAGTTGGTAGAGACCAGGGCGCAGCGCGTGCGCTTTCCCCGCGTGAACCTCGCGGCCTTCATGTACCAGGCCCCGCAGTAGTCGATGTTGCCCGCGTTCTTCGCTCCATCGAAGACCTCAAGGAGCTCTGCCTTCTGCTCCTTGGATTGGTTGCGAGCACCCAGGAACGGCGGGTTGCCCACGAGGTACGTGAGGTCATCGGGGAACACCTCGGACCAATCGGTCTTGAGGGCGTTGCCCTCATGGAGGTTGCTGAGGCTCCTGAGCGGCAGGAAGTCGAAGTCATAACCGACGTATATCTCCTGCGTCTTTCGGAGCATCTGCTCCTCGGTGATCCAAAGGGCGGTCTTGGCGACCGAGACGGCGAAGTCGTTAATCTCGATGCCGTACAGTTGATCGAGAGAAACGCGGACGGGGCTATCCTGCGCAATGACGAGGGACGTCTGCCCCGCATTGCCGGTCTCCTCGCTGAGCTCGTCCTCGATGATTCGGTTCTCGATGGTGCGCAGCTGCCGGTACGCCTCGGTAAGGAAGTTGCCCGAGCCGCATGCCGGGTCGCCGATGGTGATGGAGGCCACCTTGTCGTGCAGCCTCGCCAGGGCCTGCTTGCGCTTGGCAGCCGTCCTCTCGCCCTCGGCCTCGTGCAGCTCATCCCACAGCTCGTCGAGGAAGAGCGGCCTGAGGCAGCGCTCGATATTCTCGACGCTCGTGTAGTGCATGCCCCCGGCATGGCGCGTCTCGGGGTTCAGCGTGCCCTCGAACACGCCGCCGAAGATGACGCCCGAGATCTCGCGCCAGTCGAAGTCCTGGGACGCGTCGGTGATGGCTTCGAGGATCTCCGGGGTCATCTGCGGGACGATGATGGAGGAGTCGGCGAACAGACCGCCGTTCACGTAGGGGAAGGCCGCGAGGTCCTCGTCCATGTACTCGTCCCGCTTGTCCAGGGGCGTGTCGATCGCCTCGAACAGGTCCACCAGCTTGCGGCGGAGCCTGGCAGGGTCACCCTCGCAGTACCTACCGAACGCCTGGTGCGATTGCAGGAGGTCGGCGTCCTCGGCGTAGAGCAGGAAGATGATTCGGGTGATGAGCACGTTGAGGGAACGCTGCTCCTCCTGCGCGCGCTCGTCCTTCTCCTCGATGTGGTGGTACTGCTTGGCGAGGGCATCGTAGAGCCTGGAGACGTAGGCCCCGGCCTCGATGGAGAGCTGCTGCTCCTTGTGCAGGCGGCTCGTCTCGTTGGAGGTCAGGAAGGACAGGAGATACAGGCTGTCCGGGAGCTCTTCGAGGGAGAACTCCTGCACGGTGTCCTCGGGTCTCTCGTTGTCGAGGTCGTAAAGGCGGAAGGTCCCGAAGTTGCACGTCATCACCCAGCGGGGGCGCTCAGAGTACGGCAGGTGCCGCGCGTACCACATGGCCTGCTGAAGCGGCGTCTCCATGCCGCCGTTCCTGGGTTCGGGCTTGTCGAGGTCGATGCCCCACGACTTCTGCTCGCAGAGGAAGTTGTGGTCGGAGACGAACACGTCGATGCGACGGCCTCTCACCTTCCGCTCGAAGTCAACGAAGCTGTCTATGGTGTTGGACGGGATGCCCAGGACGTTGATGAGCAGATCTACCCAGAACTTTTGCGTGTCCTGCTGCTCGTTGTTGGAGCCCGCGGGGATGGCGGCAAGGCGCTTCTGCCACCGCTTGACGAACTCTTTTTCCTCTTTCTTGCTGGCAGGCATACCGGACCTCCTGCGTCGTTGTCACTTTCGGACAATTTTAAGGGGTAAAAGCCCTCTTCCAAGCGGAAGGGCGAGTTTTCAACGGTCCACGGTGTCGCAGGGTCCCAGGCGAAACCCGAAGACGCCGGGGGCTGTTGGAAACTCGCCCATCTCACAGCAGCGTCACCCTAGGTTTTCAACGCTTTCCATGGCCGAAGGGCTTCTTATAAGCCCGTAGGCTGTGGGAAGGGTTGGAAACCGGACTTTGGGCATAGCCCTTCACAAAAAAACTTTCTACCCAAATTCTACCCAACTGACGTTAACGATGCCCTTATATAAGAAAGCAGGTCAGACGATTTATACCGTCTGACCTGCATTTACTTCTGGTGCCCCCGGGCGGATTCGAACCGTCGACACCCGCTTTAGGAGGTCATGGTCATTTACCTTACCTGGGCAAATGCAATTTTGACCTATTATATATATTCGCAGGTAGATTAGCTGTTTTTGAGTTTCTGCTGGTTCTTATTAGAATTCTATTTCACCTCTTTTTCACCCCTAGCAGTTGCGTTTACGGCTTGCAGGGGTGAAAAGTTTACGTTAGGCTCGGGGCCGAGGCCCTCAAAGCCCCGGCCCCGAGCCTAACGTAATCCCCTTGGAGGACACTTTTGGAAACCAGAATCAAACCAACCGCAAAGGGAACATCTGAGCCCATCAAGGGAAAGCCCGGCTCATTCAAGATTTACTTCTCTCTTGGGAGAGACCCGAACTCCGGAAAGAACGGCAGCAAAGTTAAGTATCTCAAAACACCCAAGAGGACCATCCATTGCAAGAGCAAGAACCCGAAGAACTGGCCTAGCGAAGTCGCAAACGCTCTCAACGAGTACCGCGAGGAACTTGAGAGCTATGAACCATCTAGAGATGCTCCGAGCACCGTAGCGGCATATGCCGAATCCTTCCACGTGCTCCGAGAGAGCTCATTCGGCTCCCCTCTCTCATATGAGCGAGAGGGATACGACGTGCGACACATACGCGAACTGTTCGAAGACGTGCCCCTAGCCGACCTGAGGCCCGACGATGTTAAACGCGCCTACGCTGAGGCCCGTTCAAATGGAAGGTTCACCGACGCCGAGATCCGTCGCATTCACGTCAAGCTTAAGCAGGTCATGCAAGATGCCCTTGAGAACGAACTGATTGGCCGCAATCCTTGCATCGGCATAAAGCTGCCGAAACCGGACCTGCGAGCACGAAACTTTCTCCCTCCCGATGAGCTCCCAAGATTCACTGAGTGCTTGCTTTCCGAGCCGATGGGGCCCATGACCGTCTGCACCATGCTTATATTTCACCTCGGGCTGAGGAAAGGCGAGGCTTTAGGGCTCAGCTGGCTCGATTACGACCCCGAAGCCATGGAGCTCCGAATCGTCCGGCAGTACACCAGCGACAAGACCTTGAGGCCCCCGAAATCGGAGATGAGCAGACGCATTCTCTCCATAGACAAAGCTCTGGCCGAGTATTTAGACAAGTGGAAGACTATGCAGCGCGACATATTCAGACGTCGCGGGTTGGAACAAAAGGATACCGACCCCATCGTCCACGCATTCAGCGTTGGAAAGGATGCCGACGGTTTCCGCAGCATAAGCGTCACCAGACCAAGCGGGCACAACTACTCTCGATGGTTTAGGGACTTCTGCGTCGATAACGGCTATGGGACTTATAGCGATGTGACGAAGCAGTTCATGCGAGACGGCAAGCTTCATACGCGCGGCACTGGTTACTCAGGACTTGTTCCCCATGGCCTCCGTCACACCGCCGCGACCGCTCTCGTGGCGAGCAACGTCGATTTAAAGACCGTTCAGGCGCGAATGGGCCATGCCTCCGCAAGCACAACGGCTAATTTCTACACCCATGCAATCAGGGCCAATGACCGAAACGCAGCAGAAGTCTTTGAATTGCTGTCATCTAAGTAATGGCTAGTTTACCTCGATGTTCACTATCTCTTCATACGGTGGGCTACTGCTAGGGCTACATGCGCCGTCTGATGGTATGATGATTGCAGACAAACGATTGGAGGTGAATAAAATGGTCTATAAGAAGAAGGCCGAGAAGCGTATCCGCATACCCGAAAACCTCAAGACCCCCTTCTCACAGATGGTCTCCGACGAGGCTTACCTTCGAGCGACCGATGAGTCAAAAGCCATTATCGGCCTTGTCTTTGACGAGGTGCTTCCCTCCCCGGCATTTCCGAGGGACAGGATGCTCGACGTCTACAGCGGTAGTGGTCTGTTTGCGAGCGTCTCGGACGTTCTGCGTTCGAACGTCACTGGCGCGACGGGAACCGTCGCCCACGGCGGCTATAAGCCCATTGTCGAGTTCGGTTTCGAGCTAATCCACGAGAGGCGTTGTGAGACCGCGCTCTTTACCAGCGCGATGGACATGCCGCACCTTCGCCGCTGCTTTGATTCCGTCATTGACTTTATGGAGCACAAGGTTCCGCGCGATCCCTCAGACCCCTTTGTCGATTACGAGACCGACAGGGCGGTGAAGTACGGCCGCGCCCTGATGGACGAGGCGTCCACCAACTATAACCGCGCCCCCGTTGTGGCGCTCGTGCGCTTCGCCATCGAATATTTTGACGAAATCGGCCAGCTGAACGCGACATGCGCCTATCTCGCCGACGCCTTCTCCGCGCTCGAAGAGAGCGTCACGACCTCTGCCGCAGACTGCGGCAACCAGCACGTACTCCCGGATACCCCGGAGTTGCGTCGCAAATGGAGCAGTCTTCTTGAAGAGGTTTGTTCCGACTGGTAATAAAAAACGGCACCCGACTCCCCTCTCTTAGTCGCCAAACCTCGAAGAGGAGCCGAGCACCCCAAACAAGGAGTTTATCATGCATCTTGCAGATGACCCCAAGGTTGACGCCATTTCCGCAGGCATCAACCTTCGTCGCACTGGTCCCAAGCGTATCTTGAGCCGTCTCGATGTTCAGATTCTCACCGGCATTGGCCAGTCGAGCGCCATTAAGCTCATGAAGTCGACGCACCATTGCTTCCGCATCGCCAACCAGTATTTTGTCATGGAAGAAGACCTCATCGCCTATTTCAGGACTTTGGCTGAAGAGGCGAACGAGTAATGCAGTGCCCGGCCCCCAACCCTCTCGTTTTCGAATCCGATAGGCTCGATGAGCACCTCAGCGCCCTTAGGGGTGACCAACCTATCGCCCTCTTCGGGCTCAAGGCCCTTAACGACATCCTCGGCGGAGTCCATCCCGGGCTCAATTATGCCATCGGCACCGGTCCCGGCAGGGGCAAGACGACCTTGGCCTTGCAGGAGGCCGACAAGCTTGCGAACGACAGTCACCCAGTAATCTATGTCTCCGCCGAGCTTCCCGCGCATAAGCTCTTGGAGAAGAGCCTTGCACGACTCAGCGGAGGCAAGCTTGCCCTTTCCGAGGTCGCGAACGCGGCGGCGGCAGACCATCCCAAGCACGAGGCCTTCGAGGCTGCTCTCGACAGGTATCGCAGCTGTATCGCCCCGAATCTCTGTATTACCGGCCCGTTGAACACCGTTGAACTCTCGAACCTCGTTGGGCTGATAGCACGTGAGCGCAACGAGGCCCCTATCGTTTTCATCGACTATCTCCAACTCCTCGCCTGCGGTATCACGGCGGGACAGCAGTTCATCGACGAGCGCTTGGCAATCACAGCGTGCGTAAAGGGCTTGCGCGAAATATCAAACCTCTACGGCTCGCCAGTCATCGCCCTGAGCTCGACCACGCGCGAGTCCTACAAGTCTGGCAAGTCGAGCAAGCCCAACCTCGGCATGTTCGGCGGCTCTTCGACGGTCGAGTACAGCTTCGACTCCGTTCTTTTTCTTGCCGACGATGACGGAAAACCCGACTTCCCTTTTGAGGCCCCCGCGAGCGGCACCCCACTCAAGCTCGTTGCCCTCAAGAATCGCTACGGCACGTTAGGCGAAGCTCGGCTCGACTTCGACGGAGCCCACGCTACCTTCCTCGATAGGGGCTAGGCGATGCGCGGCACTAGCAGGACCGCGCATATCAACGTTCGTATGACCGATGGAGAGCGGGCCGAAATCGTGGCCCGCTCTTCCTCTTTCGGCATGCCCCCATCAACGTTTTTGCGCGAGGCCGCCCTCCGAATCGGCGAGAAGCCCGTCAAGGTCGCCGACGAGTCGACCCTCCGGCAAATGCTCGTCGAGATGAAGCGGCAGGGCAACAACCTCAACCAAGCTATGCGCTCCATAAACGCCTATGGCATCGACCGGCAAACGGCCGTCCAGCTTGAAAACGCCGTCCAGTTGATATCGAGCACGGCTTCCGAACTCTCAACCCTTCTGTCGAAAGCAAAGGAGCGGCTATGAAAAGCAAGCTGTTCACCGCCCTCATATCATCCGTCTTCATTGCATTCCTCGTCTGCCCAATCCTTGCCGCCCCTATCGGCGATATTGCCTCCGGGATCATGCCCGACGCGTCAGCCCTCCCCTCTGCGCTCGATGCGGCCACGGTTCTCGGCTGGTGGCTCTCGGGCGCATTCATCGCCCATATCACGGGGACCGTCCTCACCTTCCTCCTCACGCTCTGCATCTGCTCCCTCGTTGCCTATTCGAGCGCCCTCAACTCGCGTGCCGACGATGGCGGCGTGCTCGGCAATGCTTGCATCAAGACGGGCCGCAATGCGGTGAAAGGTTCGATTACATGGGACGGCTCGGCTAACCCCTCTTCACGCGGGTTCGTCTACGGGTTCACCAGATGGCTCGGCAAACCCTGCTACCTCTTCGAGCCAAAGAAGATGGTCTATGTTTCCGGGTCCACTGGCTCTGGCAAGTCCCGCTTCCTCTACCTGCCCTCAATCGATTTGCTCTCGTACGGCGACGGCGCAAACGGCTCCGAGCCCGCGACCCTCGTCGTCTCCGACGTCAAGAACGAGCTCATAGAGCTCACGGGTGACGAGCTGGCCCGACGCGGCTACAACGTCCTCCTGCTCGACACGCAGCGACCCTATCGAGGCCAGAGGTTCAACCCGCTCAAGCAGGTCATCGACCTCCACGCCGAAAGCCGCGACCAAGAAGCCGAGCAGGCGGCTGACACCATTGCGGAGCTCGTGGTGCAGGATGACGAGAACGGCAAGGGCTCGCACTGGACCGCATCCGCGCGGGGCCTCCTGTCTGCCCTCGTCTTGCTGGTCTCCATGTCCGATGAATGCCCCAAGGAAGCAAAGCACCTTGCGACCGTCTGCGAGGTGCTGGACCGTGGCACCGAGGCAGAGGGCGACGACCCGGCCGAGCCACTCAAGAGCGTTTTCCGCGCCCTACCAAGCAGACACCCCGCTAAAAACAGAGCCTCGCAGTTCGTCTCCTCGGGCGGCAACGAGCTCAGAAGCATCCTCTCGACGCTCAAGGTGGCGCTGCGCCCGTTCTCGTCGGCCCCAGTCGCATGGATGACGTCCGGGGCCGACATCGACCCTCGCGCGGTTCTTGAAACCAAGAGCGCCGTATTCCTCCATATGCTCGACGAGGGCTCGCCATACAACTGCATAGCGGCGATATTCCTCTCCCAGCTCTGGGAATCCGTCCAAATCGTCGCCGATTCCAACGGCGGAAGACTTCCGCGCCCCGTCCAGATTCTCGGCGACGAATGGGGCAACCTGCCCCGCATCGAATGCCTGCCCGCCCTCCTTTCGCTTGGAAGGTCGTTCCAGATTTACTGGACGGGGGCAACGCAAGATATATCCCAGCTTAATAAATACGGAGAGAGGGACGGACGGAGGAAGATTCTCGCGAACTGCGGCGTAAAAGTCGCCATGAAGCTCGCCGAGGAGGAAGACCGCCGATACTTCACGGAGCTCATCGGCAAGACCACCCGCCACACGCAGGGCACGAGCAGCAGCAAGGCGGCGTCGGGTTCGTCGGCATCGACCTCCTACAGCGAGAGCGCAGACGACGTGATACACGCGTGGGAATGGCGCGACATGGCCCCGGACAGGGACGGGATAATCGTCGTCAAGCACGCGGATAACGGAATACCCGCCGAGCGGGCCGGGGTCTTCCGCTCACCCGTCGCCGATTGCACCAAGACGCCCACGAAGGAGCACTTCGACCTCGGGACTCCGGAGCACGAGGCGGAGAAGCGCCGTGCCTATCAAAAGCAACTGGACGAGGCCGCTGCCGAGAAGATGGGCGAACGCGTCGGCCTCTGGTGCCCCAAGTGGCCCGAGCCGAAGAAGAAAGCCGAGATCCAGCCGACCGGCAAATTCAGCGGCCTTTCGCTCGACTAGGGAGGACCCATGACAGCGATTAAACAGACAAGCGTGTGCAGCGAGAAGCACCTCTCCCGCCTCAAGGACTATCTCTCATGGGACAGGGACAAAGCTCTCGCGCACGACACGCAGAACATCATCAGTGAAGAGCGCTGGTTCCAAGAGATGGCAGACACGAGGAAGGCCATGGGGCATGACAAGCCGGGGAAGGCGGGGGCGAAGTGCACCTACATGCAGCATCAGATACTTGGTTTCCTCCCCGACGAGTGCGACCTCAACGGCGGGAAGATGACGCCGGAGATGTGCATGCGATACGCACGCGACTACGTGGCCGAGCGCTATCCGAACCAAGAGGTCGTCATAGTTCTGCATCGCGAGCGCTGCCGCTCCGACGACACCGACCGCTATGCCGTGCACCTCGGCATCAACCGCAGCGACCTTGAGACGGGCAGGAGGCTCGACGAGGGCCCCGCACGCAAAGCCGCTGCCGCACGCGTGAAAACCGTTCGCACCTTGGACGAAAGGTATGGGCTCAAGCAGCTTGAGCGCGGCAAGGCCAACTCGCGCGTCCACGCGAGACAGCCGGGCAGGGAGGAACGCGACATGGCCCGCAAGGGGCAGGCCGAGCGCTCCGAGAACGCCCGCGTCCGCGTGGCGGTCGCCCGTCGCGTCGAGGAGGTCGGACGAATGAGGGACTGCCCCGACCGCATGGCCGAGCTCGACCGGCGGCTCAGGCGAGACGGCATCGAGCTCGCGAGGTCGAAGGGCGGGAGCCTCCAGTACCGCTTCTTCTCGAAGGCCCTCGGGGCCGTGCGGAAAGTCAACGGCGGCAGGCTCGGCTTCGCGGTCGACCGCTCAACCGGCCTCGTCGTCCGCTTCACGCTGCGCGGGATCG
>OLQY01000988.1_pt1 | contig 27364 bp, 29 predicted proteins | sample 1672851 | NCBI WGS metagenome assembly OLQY01 (sample SAMEA3136730, study PRJEB25190) | human gut metagenome | reverse complement strand
TCCTCATATGCCGGTTAATGTAACAGACCTTGATGTTGACTTCCTTGTATTTTCTGGACATAAGATGTTAGCACCTATGGGAATCGGAGCATTATATGGCAAGAAAGAGCTTCTTGACAAGATGCCACCATTCTTAAGCGGTGGTGAGATGATTGAGATTGTTCACTGGGACAGAGTTAAATATGCAGAGGTTCCACATAAGTTTGAGGCAGGAACTGTTAATACTGGCGGTGCAGTCGGACTTCATGCGGCAATTGATTATATTAACAATGTTGGATTTGACACAATTATGGCACAGGAGCGAAAGCTTACTAAGATTGCTGTTGATGCCATTAATGACATGAAGGGAGTCAACTTAATAGGTTCTTCGAAGGCAGAAGACCATGAGGGTATAGTCACATTTACAATTGACGGAGTACACCCACATGATGTTGCTTCTATACTTGATTCACAGCATATTGCAGTAAGAGCAGGGCATCACTGCGCACAGCCATTAATGGATTTCCTTAAGGTTAATTCAACAACGAGAGCAAGCTTTGCTTTCTATAACACAGAAGAAGAAGTACAGCATTTTATAGAAGAACTATCTAAGATCAGGGGGCTTATGGGATATGGAGACTAAAACTTTTTATAATGAGGTTCTTACGGACCATAACATGCATCCATATCATAAGCATGATATAGACAATGCAGACTTAGAGCTTGAGGGTGTTAATCCAAGCTGTGGAGATGACATTATCTTAAAGCTTAAGTTTGATGATGCTAAGAAAACTATTGTTGATGGGGCATTTACAGGAGATGGCTGCGCAATATCGCAGGCATCAGCAGATATAATGCTTGAGCTTATCATTGGAAAGCCTATTGATGAGGCTGTACATCTTTCAGAACTTTTCCTTAAGATGATTAAGGATGAGGCAACTGAGGAAGAGATTGATGAGCTTGATGAAGCCGGAGCATTAAGAGATATCTCTCATATGCCAGCAAGAGTTAAATGTGCAGTACTTGGCTGGCACACAATGGAAGAGATGGTAGAGAACCTTAAGAATGTTTAGAATGTAACCCAATCACTTATAATATGGTGATTGGGTTTTAATGTTTGTAGATAAGAATGGAGTAAATATGGAAAAGAAATTAGTTAAGCAGCAGCTTCTTACAGGAGAACGCGCTCTTTTTGCAAGCAAAGACCTTCATATTGAAGATTCTATATTTGATGATGGTGAGTCTCCATTAAAGGAGAGCAGTAATATAGAGCTTGTAAACAGCAGCTTTAAGTGGAAATATCCACTCTGGTACTGTAACAATGTCAATGTAAAGGACTGTTATTTCTTTGAGATGGGAAGAGCAGGAGTATGGTACACTAACGATATTAATGTTGAGGATACTATTATTGAAGCACCTAAGAATTTCAGAAGATGTAACAGATTAGGTCTTAAGAATGTGGAATTTGTCAATGCAGAGGAAACTCTCTGGAGCTGTGATAATGTTACTATGACAAATGTAGTGGCAAAGGGCAATTATTTTGCAATGAACAGTAATAATATGAAGATTGACGGTCTTAAGCTTGTTGGCAATTATCCATTTGATGGAAGTAAGAATCTTGAGATAAGAAATTCAAGACTTATGAGCAAGGATGCCTTCTGGAATGCTGAAAATATAACAGTGTATGATTCATACATTTCGGGTGAGTATCTTGGCTGGAATTCTAAGAATCTTACATTTGTCAACTGTACAATAGAGAGTCTTCAGGGCTTATGCTATATTGACAATCTTGTTATGAAGAACTGCAAGCTTATTAATACAACACTTGCTTTCGAGTATTCAACAGTAGATGCTGATATTACAAGCAGGGTTGACAGTGTGTTAAATCCAACTTCAGGAACTATAACAGCAGATAGTATAGATAAGCTTATAATTGAGAAGGACAAGGTTGATCCTTCGCTTACTAAGATAGTATGCAGGAATTAATTAGTCAGATTAAGAAGGGAAATCCGAGAATGAAATATGATTTTGACACAGTAGTGAACCGCCGTAATACGGATTCTTTAAAATGGAATGTGGCAGAGAATGAGCTTCCTATGTGGGTTGCTGACATGGATTTTAAGACAGCACCTGAGATAACGGAGGCTATTAAGGCAAAGGCAGACCTCGGTGTGTACGGTTATACTGAGATATCAAAAGATTGGTATGATGCATACACAGACTGGTGGGAAAGACGCCACAATTTCATGATGGAAGACGACTGGCTTATGTTCGTAACAGGCGTTATACCTGCAATATCGAGCTCTGTAAGAAAGCTTACAACACCAGCAGAGAATGTTGTTATTATGACACCTGTATACAACATTTTCTTTAACAGTATTCTTAATAATGGCAGAAATGTGTTACAGAGCCAGCTTGCATATGAGAATGGCAGGTATGTGATAGATTTTGAAGACCTTGAAGTTAAGCTCAAGAACCCACAGACAACACTTCTTATTCTGTGCAACCCACAGAATCCGGGTGGAAATGTATGGAGTAAAGAAGAACTTGCACGTATCGGAGAGCTTGCTTACAAGTATGGAGTCGTTGTTATATCTGATGAGATTCACTGCGAGCTTACAGACCCAGGAGTAGGATATGTGCCATTTGCAAGTGTTTCGGAGGTGTGTAAGAAGATATCTGTAACATGCATAGCACCTACGAAAACATTTAACATGGCAGGCTTACAGACAGCAGCAATATGTGTGCCGGATGAGCGACTCCGTCACAAGGTATGGCGTGCAATCAATACCGATGAGGTAGCTGAGCCAAATGTTTTCGCAGTGGATGCGGCTATAGCCGCATTTACAAAGGGGGAGGAATGGCTTGAGCAGTTAAGAACATATATCTATGAGAATAAACAGATTACCGAAAAGTTCATAAAGGATAATATTCCGGGAGTGTCAATGGTGGAATCACATGCGACTTATCTTTGCTGGCTTGATGTGTCTGATATCACAGACAATTCAACAAGGCTTGCGGCATATATAAGAAAGAATACAGGACTTTTCCTGTCAGCGGGAGAAGGCTTTGGCGGAGATGGAAAACATTTCTTAAGACTGAATGTTGCATGTCCTAAGACAACTTTAATGGATGGGCTTGAAAGACTTAGAAATGGCATATTGAGTTTTGACAGGTAGTGGGTTACAATAATATAAGTGAAATAACACATGAGATACGAGTGTATCTAAGAATAATAAGCGAGGAGATAATGATATGAATATTGTATGTTTAGACCTTGAGGGCGTTCTTGTACCAGAGATATGGATTGCATTTGCAGAGGCAAGCGGAATCCCAGAGCTTAAGAGAACAACAAGAGACGAACCAGATTATGATAAGCTGATGAACTGGAGACTTGGTATTCTTAAGGAGCATGGTCTTGGACTTAAAGAAATTCAGGATACTATTGCTAAGATTGACCCAATTCCGGGAGCAAAGGAATTCCTTGATGAATTAAGAAGTATAACACAGGTTATCATTATTTCAGATACATTTACACAGTTTGCTACTCCGCTTATGAAGAAGCTGGGCTGGCCAACTATTTTCTGTAATTCACTTGAGGTCGCTGACAATGGTGAGATTACAGGTTTCAAGATGCGTTGTGAGCAGTCAAAGCTTACAACAGTTAAGGCTTTACAGTCTATTGGTTATGATACTATTGCATCAGGAGACAGCCACAATGACTTAGGAATGATTAAGGCAAGCAAGGCAGGCTTCCTCTTTAAGAGTACAGAGCAGATTAAGGCTGATAATCCTGAATTAGAGGCATTTGATACATATGATGAGCTTTTAGCTGCTATTAAGAAGGCACTTTAAGATGCATCAAAGGTAAAAGGGGTTACTATGTTATTAGAAGAGATACTCAAGCAGGAACAGGAAAGATTCATTAAAGAGAATCTCCTTTCTGATGAAATGATTGAGTTATTAAAAGAAAATATTATGCCGTTTAACACACTGATGGCTTATTACAGATGCGCCATTATGGAGGTTGAGACTAAGTTCAAGGTGCTTAATGAGGAGTTCTCATTACAGTATGACAGAAATCCTATTGAGAGTATCAAGAGCAGAATTAAGTCTATGGATGGCATATTTAAGAAGGCGAAGAAGAAAAATATTCCTATAACAATGGAAGGCATTGAGGAAGGTATAAGAGATATTGCGGGGGTAAGAGTAATATGCTCTTTCCCGGAAGATATCTATATGCTTGCCGACTGCCTGTTAAAGCAGGACGATGTAGTGCTTGTCGAGAGAAAGGATTATATCAAGAATCCTAAGCCAAGCGGTTACAGAAGTCTTCACCTTATAATTGAGATACCGATATTCCTTCAGAATGAAAAGAAGATGATGAAGGTTGAGGTTCAGTTCCGTACAATTGCCATGGATTTCTGGGCGAGCGTGGAGCATAAGGTTCGTTATAAGAAGAATATTCCAGATTCTGAAGCAGAACAGCTGGCTGCAGAATTGTCTTCATGTGCAGATCAGATTGCTGCAATGGATAACAAGATGGAAGAGATTCGCCGCAGAATTGCAGAAGCGGAGGAAAGAGAAGCTGAAAATAGTCCGGCTAAGCAGCCTCAGACGATAGGTGGGGTGATGCTTAAGAAGAGGCTGGAATCGGGGAGGTTTCCCTTTAAGAAGTAGGTAAGAAATGGCTCCCCGGAGAGGGGGCTGGGGATGGCTGTATGGTTTAATTGAAAACGCGCTCCCGCTCGGGCGAAGACGCAGCGGGTACTAAGTTTGTGGGGATTTGCCGCCTTGCGGCGGCTCTCCCCACGCACTAAGTACCGGCGTCTTCACACGGTTTCCAATTAAACCACACAACCACACCCAGCCCACCACCCCGGGGAGTTTTTACCTGTCAGCGTTGGTCGCTTTGGCTCCCTTGCTGGTGTGGTGGCGGGATTGAGCTATGGTCGTGTAGAGCAACTGTGTTTGTGATGGGGAGGATGTGACTGGGTTGGATAAAGGACTTTCTTGAAGGTTCAAGTGGAGTTTAGAGGCTGTAGGATTTTATAAAATGTGTAGCAATTTTCGCACACGATGTGAGAAAAAGGCGCATTCGAGCCATGGATGGCGAGTATGCGCCGGTTGCGGACGGTGACTGTAACGCGGATAAAATCCGTACAGCGTCTTAATGACACGTTCCACCTTTAAGAAAGTCCTTTATCCAACCCAGTCACACCTTGCTGGACATAAAAGAAGGAGGACATTATGAAGGTTATATCTATTGTTGATGATGATTATGGAATTATGTTTAATAACAGACGAGTTTCTAAGGACAGTGTTCTTAATGAGCATATTATTAAGATGCTTGATGGCGGGAAGTTATGGCTTTCTTTATATAGCAAGCAGCTTTTTTGTGATTATGAGAATCTTGAGGTTAATCAGGAGTTTGGTTTTGCCGGAAGGGATGATTTCTGTTTTGTTGAGGACTCTGAGATTGTTTCTTATGAGGATATGGTGGATGAGGTTTATCTGTATAAGTGGAACAGGAAGTATCCTTCTGATGTGAAGTTTCCTAAGGACATGCTTAATGATTTTAAGCTGGAGGGTTCTACTGATTTTGAGGGTAATTCTCATGAGAAAATTACTGAAGAAAGATATGTAAGAAAGAAATAAGGAAAAATACATGCGTAATATAAGGTTAGAAGTGATAAGGAGAGTAACCGCATTTTTACTGGTGTTCTTTATTGTAGGAAGCGGATTTGGGTTAAGCGGATGCTCTTCTAAGAAGGATAATCAGGCTGGTACTGTGGGGAGTGCTGAGGTTCAGAGTACGGCTGTTGCAGATGATATGGCATCTTTAGTATATCAGGGTGAACCGTATGTTGTAATTAATGATAATAACCCAGCATTTAATGATGCTGACTTCACGACTATATCATTTGAGAGTTACGGAGAACTGGATGAACTTGGAAGATGTACTACTGCATTTGCTAATATAGGTAAAGACATTATGCCTACTGAGAAACGTGGTGCAATTGGTGAAGTAAAACCTACGGGATGGCAGACAGCAAAATACGATAGTGTTGATGGTAAATATCTGTATAACAGGTGCCATCTTATAGGTTATCAGCTTACTGGTGAGAATGCCAATGAAAAGAATCTGATTACAGGAACAAGATATCTTAATGTTGATGGTATGCTGCCTTTTGAAAATATGGTGGCGGATTACATAAAGGAAACTAATAATCATGTTCTGTACCGCGTAACACCTGTATTTTCTGGCGATAATCTTGTTGCCAGCGGTGTGCAGATGGAGGCTGAGTCAGTTGAGGATAATGGCGATGGAATTCTTTTCAATGTGTATTGTTTTAATGCACAGCCGGGAATTGCTATTGATTATGCAACAGGTGACAGCCATCAGGACGATTCAATAGTTGCAGATGCTTCAAAGTCAACAACTGCGGCAGAAGCAAATGTGCAGACATATGTACTTAATACAAATACTAAGAAGTTCCACAAAGAATCCTGCAACAGTGCAAAGAGCATGGATGCTTCCAATAAAAAGATTTATACAGGAAGCAGGCAGGATATTATTGATATGGGGTATGAGTCTTGTGGTGTGTGCAAGCCGTAAAATAGTTATTTGAATTGAATTAAATTTAATAATATGGTAAGATTTTGACAGAGAAACCGGATAATATAATAGTTAGCTTGTTTATACATGGAAAGGAATTTTTATGAGAAAAATCAAACTAATACTGTTATTTTGCGCTGTTTTTCTGTCAATTTTGTTATTAACAGGTGATAAAGACAGGATACAGGCAGATGATGATGACAGTAATTTTACTAATTTAGTGGTATTTGCCAGATTTGCAGGTGAAACCGAATTTATAAATGATGTATATGAAGGCAGTTCTGTCAGAAAAATAACAGATAATTCATATAATGCAGGTTCATATAGTGTAGGCGATTATTACAGATGTGTATCAGATAACAAATTAAGAATGAGAAGTGTATATTTATATGATAATGGCGGCTCAATTGTACTTTCACATCCTCGTGGGTATTATGCAGAGTACAGCGATATTAATACTATTGGTTATAAAGATGCTTCGGAGCGTGCAAACAGAATGTATGAGCTTAGGCAGGAGTGGTCAGAAGCTGTTAATAATGCCATATCATCGGGTAATAAAATTTCTGATTATAATGATACTGTATATTATGATTATGGTGTGCTTGATAAAGATAACAATGGAACAATTGATTCAATTACAATTATTTATAAGAATAATGAGTCAGGTAATATATCAGTAAGCTGGTCTTCACCATTGTGGAATTATACAGATTATGTTAATAATATTTCTGTTAATACCGGCAAAAAAACTATTAATAGTTACAAATATGTCCAGATAACCAATTCGTATTGTAAGCCTGATGGTGATACTAACGGATATTTATTTAAGGATGGGGATGACCAGGTATTTGTATCAATTGCAACAGCAGTACATGAAATGGGACATATTATGGGGCTGAAGGATTTATATAACTCAAAGAATGCGTCACCGGTGTATTTCATGTCAGTTATGGCAAAGCATATATCTCCAGTTCCACAGTTTATGTCTCTTAAGGAGAAAGAAGTATTAGGCTGGGCTGATGAGAATGATATTAAGACGATTTTGTCCGAAGGAGAATATAGTCTTAAAGCATTAGGAACTTCAGGTACGGATAATATTACAGGATATAAGATGGATATTCCGGAAAAGGGTAAGACATTGTATCTTGAGTACAGAAACTTTGAGGATAATGGTAACAAATATGATTCTCAATATAAGCAGATGTTCAAGATTAATGGAAACAGAGTGGATAAAATTCCATTAAAATCTGGGCTGGTATGTTATCTTATAGACAGTGACACTAAGTTTCCAAGTAATATGTATTTTTCATCACCTAAATGGAATTATGAAGTTATTGGTGGACAGTATAACACAAAGGCAGATGCAGCATTAGGAATAGGTGAAGATATATGGATTTACGGAGATATTTATATCAGTGTCAATTCAATCGAGAATAATATACTCACATTTGAAATAAAGGGTGGCATTCCAGAGCATATTCATAGTGGTGGAGTGGCAACATGCGTCAATCGTGCAGTGTGTGAAGTATGTCATGAGGAATATGGTGAATTGAATAAGGATAATCATAAGTTACAGCATGTAGAAGCTAAAGCAGCTACAGTGACTCAGGAAGGTAATATTGAATATTATTACTGCTCTTTATGTTTAAAATACTTTGCAGATTCAAATGCATCAAAGCAGATAGACAAAGATAGTGTTGTTACATCGAAACTGGCACCAGAAATAATTGCTGGTGATAAATGTATAATTGATAAGAATTCCGATAAGGCAATTACATTTAGGTCTAATGCAGCATTTTCAGATTTTGTAAAAGTAGAACTTGATGGCAGAGAGCTTGTAAAAGACAAAGATTATACGGTAAAAGCAGGAAGTATTATTGTAACACTTAATCCAGATTTAATAAAAAAATTATCGACGGGAGAGCATGTTATAGGTATTGCTTCATCGAGTGGAACAGCGAGTGCACATTTTACTGTTAAAGAACCGGAGACAGAGAGCATTAAAGAATCCGAAACAGTGATGGAAAGTACTAAAGGAACAGAACTGGAGACAGAGAGTATTAAAGAATCTGAAACAGAGACCATCAGTCAGATAGAATCAGAAACAACAAGCCAGTATACATTTGATGAAAATGAAACAAATGCATCATCAATTAACACTGGGGACAGAAATCATGGGAAATTATGGCTTGTAATAGCAATTATTGCGTTAGCTGGATGTATTGCAGCAACAGTTATGTATGTTGTTTCAAAGCGAAAGTAATAAAAACTGAATAGCAACTGATAATACAAAACAGGAGTAGGTCAATAGCTTAACTCCTGTTTTGTGTTATGAAATATAGTTGTTATTCAGTAAATGTTCCAACCAATTTAACAAGCATTGCAACGGTCATATCCATGCCTTCAACAGTAATATGTTCATAAGGACCGTGGTATGCGTGTCCGCCAGTTCCAAGGTTAGGGCATGGAAGACCTTTGAAGCTTAACTGACAGCCGTCTGTTCCCCCTCGGATAGGAAGAATAAGCGGTACTATATCAGCCAGTTCACAGGCTTTCTTTGCATTTTCAATAAGATTCATGCAGCCCGCAATGATTTCGGACATATTCTTATACTGGTCTTTAATGGTGAGCGTAACAGTTCCCTTGCCCCATTTTTCATTCATATTCTTTTCGATTAATCGCAGAGTATTTTTCTTTGCTTCAAATAAATTCTTATCATGGTCTCTTACTATATAATTAAGCGAAGCCTCACTGACATCGCCAGACATGCTGACAAGATGGTAGAAGCCCTCGTAATCTTCTGTGCCGCGAGGGGTTTCCATAGCAGGAAGTGCATTGTTAATCTCCATTGCAACAAGACTGGCATTAATCATGGTGTCTTTGGCAGAACCTGGGTGTACATTGAAGCCTTTAATATGAAAATCCGCTTTGCATGCGTTGAAGTTTTCGTACTGAATCTCGCCTTCTGTGTCGCCGTCAATTGTGTAGGCGTATTTGGCACCGAACTGTTCTATGTTAAAATGTTCAGCTCCCATGCCGATTTCTTCATCAGGTGTGAATGCAATACATATTGTTCCATGAGGTATATTGTCTTTCTGCAAATGTTCTATCATAGTAAGGATTTCAGCAATACCTGCTTTGTCATCAGCACCAAGTATAGTGCTTCCGTCTGATGTGATAAGTGTACGACCCTTAAGAGTGCCAAGATGAGGAAAATCATGCACAGACAAGGTTATTCCCGCAGGAAGTGTGAGTGATACACCATTAAAGTTTTCTGTTATTACTGGTGTAATATCGTGATTGCAATAATCGGACACAGTATCCATATGTGCAATAAATCCGATAGCAGGTGCATTTTCATAACCTTTGGTTGCCGGAAGCTTACCATACAGGTAACACATATCGTCAAGTACAATGTCCGATAAATTCAATCCCTCCATCTCATTTTTAAGAAATCTGGCTAACTCAAACTGGCATGCAGATGAGGGCGTGTTTTCACTGTTTTCATCACTTGGTGTACGGAAAGTGACATATTTTAATAATCTTTCATATGCTTTCATGGTAATTCTCCAATCTGTGGATTGCTATTCATATATTAACATATTCTGGTGGAAATATACGGATTATGCGAAAAAAAATAAAAGATTATCAATATATAAAATAAACTCCATTGAATGGGACGAAGAAGAATATAAGGATAATGGTATACTTTGCAGAAATGCAGTTGCAAAAGGTAATAAGGTGGTAAATGATTATACAGCTTTGTATGGAGGAGATGCATATCTTCCTGCCAATAATCTGGCTTATAAATATGTTGCTACTTATACTGCAGATGTGACAGAACCTGATGCAGCTACGATTTATGATATAACAGCTACAGCAAATTATACATTGGAAGGTGAAGTGCTTGCCGATGAAGATGTAGTAACAATAAAGAAAGTCGGAGTATTTTCAAGATTAATTAATAATCACCCAGCAGTGGTTACATTTGGAGCATTAACAGTTCTGATAGTAATTTCTTGCGTGGTAGTATTTCTTGTATTCTTAAAAAGAAGACAGATGAATAAATACGAAAAGTATTAACATACAGACACCAGCACATTAAGGTTAAATGTGCTGGTGTTTCCTATATCATATGTATTTATCATTCTTTGATGAGATGTTTACCAGTCCAAAAGACAGAGCAAAAAGTATAATAATGAAGGCCACGAAATATAGACTGCCCATAGTATTTTCCATGGACGCTATAAAATCGTATGAACCGTGTAAAAGAACTGGTACCACAATGCTGAATATTCTGAATATCTTGGAGCTAAACTTTTTTCCACGATTATACTGTTTTCTTGCGAGACCATAGAATACACCCATAAATACACCAAAACAGGCATGTCCTGGAATTGCTGTAATTGCTCTTACAATAGCAGTTGAAAAACCATATGATAAAACATAGTTGATATTTTCCCAAAGGGCAAATCCGAGAGAAACAAATACTGCATATACAACACCGTCATACTGACAGTTAAATTCTGGATTATTCCATGTCCGTTTTTTTAAGAAGAAATACTTTGAGCTTTCTTCGGCTATGGCAACAATAACAAAATAAAGAATTATCTGATACAGCAATTTATTTCCGGGAACAAAGCATGATAAAATCCATTCCCCTATTTTTTCCTCAATTAAGGCAATAATGGTGGATAGAATTCCCGCAATAACTAGCTGTCTTAAAAGGTAGCCGCTTTCCTTTTCCATTCTGTCTGCTCTGTATACTTTAATCATAAGGAATACCGCAGGAATAACTGCCGATAATATTAATATCCAGTTATACATCATTATGGGTTCTAATATAAAATAAAACATATATCTGCTTGCTCCTTATTGTGCTTTTTATTTCTGTTTTTATAATTATATATCTCATATATTCTGATAACAAGCTTCTTTATAATATATTAATAAATGGAAATGCGAAATCATGGCAGTCGGTTAGATGCTATGAAAAATAACAAATCTTGCTGTCAGGTCATCAAAGAGCTATAATATATTCAGTTTATATGCGTGAAAAACAGAAATATATTTCTTGCTGATGGCAAAGGTGTGATTAAAAGGTAAAGAAAGAATTAAGTGGGTTCAAGGAGGAGCTACATGAATGGTGACTGTGATGTGATAAACAGATTATTGAATGAAACAATGCACATGGATTTTCCATTTCTTGCAAGTGAGGATAAGAAGAAAAGGATTGTTGAAGATAAGAAGATATATATAGAAGATACAATAAAAGAAGCGTTTGCAGATATGTATCCTGAAAAGTTGGAATTAAATAAGTTGTGGAATGAGGCCTTAGATTATGCAGGCAGCAAATTTGATAGTCTTCCTGTATCGAAAAAGCTGAATGGATTTTATTTGCAGGAGCTTATGCATAGGTATGTTGAATTATTAGGAAATGTAGTGACAGAGAATAAGGAGAATTAATGCTATGGGGGAACATGAAGAAAAAATTGAAATAATGAGAAAGTATCTTACAGATATGTCAACGGGATTTTACTGTCATATTGGCGGTGAAGTTCCAAGCAAAAAAATTAATAATGCGTTAAAAACATTTGCACAGGGAATGGATAGTGATACTATAATTGGATTCTATGATACAACTTCATTTGGGAGTGGTAAGAATGGATACATTTTTACCGATGATAAAATGTATTATGTTGAAATGTTTGAAAAACCTAAAAAGTTGTGGTATGACGATATTAAGCAAATACGAATGCTAAAGAGTAGTAAAAAGGATAGTGACCGGGAATTAGCGATAGATTTTTTAGATGGGAGTTCACTTTATATAGAAGGTGGTCTGATAAAGAAGACTCCATTAAAAAATTTCCTTAATGAAATGAAAAACTTTGAGGCTAACAAAAAGGCGGAGAAGAAGATTGAAAATGAAAAGAAGAATAATTTCGGAGCTGAATCAGCAGGTCGAGGGATAGGAGCATTTAGGACTGTTAATAATCAGTTTGAAGAAGAGAAATTTCATTCAAGACAGGGACATGGTTTTGCTGCAGAAAGGGCTAATAACCTATTTGATAAGCTGACAGGACATGATGCAAAGATTGTTGGAGATGATAACGCTAAAAATGGTGCTGACAGAGTTGTTGATGGCGTAAATATACAGTCGAAGTATTGCGCTACAGGAAAAAGATGTATAAATGAATGCTTTGAAAATGATGGAAAAGGTACATTCAGATATATGACGGATGGAAAACCAATGAAGATAGAAGTTCCATCTGATAAGTATGATGAAGCTGTAATGGCAATGGAGGAGAAGATAAAAAATGGACAGGTAAAGGGGGTGTCTGATCCTAATGAGGCAAAGAATATTGTTAAGAAAGGACACTTTACATATGCACAGGCAAAAAATATTGCTAAAGCAGGAACTGTTGAATCTCTTACATACGATGCAGTAAACGGAACAATAATAGCATCCTCTGCATTTGGTGTTACTGCGATGATTACATTTGCGACATCAATGTGGAATGGAGAAGATTTTGAAGATGCTATAAAAATTGCAACATATTCAGGTCTTAAAGTAGGTGGAACAGCATTTATTACATCAGTACTTGCAGCGCAATTATCTAAAGCTGGGCTTAATAGTGCACTTGTAGGAAGTTCAGAAGCTATTGTTGCTATGATGGGGTCGAAAGCATCTGCAGTTTTAATTAATGCATTCCGTATAGGTTCAAAGCCTATTTATGGCGCAGCGGCAATGAAAGCTGCCGCAAAGCTCTTAAGGAGCAATACAATTACGGCAGGCATCACATTTGTTGTACTGTCTTCCTTTGATGTTGCCAACATATTCAGAGGGAGAATATCAGGAAAACAGTTGTTTAAAAATATGGCAAATACAGCTGCAACGGTAGGGGCTGGAACAGGAGGCTGGGTTGCTGGCGCAGCAATCGGTTCCGCAATTCCAGGAATAGGTACAATTGTAGGTGGCTTAGTTGGTTCTATGGTTGCTGGTTCTGCTGCAGGTAAAGTAACAAATGCTGTGGTAGGAAGTTTCATTGAAGATGATGCGGATAAAATGGTGGAAATAATTCAGGATGTGTTTACTGAAATGGCATCCGAATATCTTCTTAGCAATAAGGAGGCAGAAAAGTCCGTAGACAGATTAAAGGATAAATTAGATGGAAAAACGCTTAAAGATATGTTTGCAAGTAATGATAGGAAGAACTTTGCAAGAAATCTTTTGACTCCGATAATTGAAAATCAGATCTCTAAGCGGGAAGTGGTACATAAATTAACTGAAGAGCAAATGCTTTATGGAATAAGGGAGGTTCTTGAAGATATCAGTGATATGGAAGAAAGCTATGCTTAAACTAAAAAGATATGCATCGTGTAGCATAAATAACATTAGATAAAATACAGGTATTGACTTAAGTTCTTACCCATTATAATGTGATATTAGAAATTTTTGACAAATGGAGTGTTCCAGATGTTTTGACCACATGTTGGTGATTTTATGTCTGGATATATACATAATTTAGGACCAGCATTTTGCTGGTCTTTTTTATTAAAATACTGGAGGTTATGTATGAAAAGAGTAAAGATGCATTTAATATCACTGGGAGTTGCAGCAACTATGGCAATAGGATTTTTATTGATTAATTTTTCTGGAGTTGTAGCAGGGGAAAAGAGCGAAAACATAAATGCAGGTGAAATATCTGAATTGCCTGATGAGGAATATGTGTTACCATATGGAATTTCTATTAAGGAGTAGTAATTAATATGCAAAGTATGGATATAAACAACAGAGAAAATAATGCAGATATTGAGGAAAAAATAAATGCAGACAAGCTATTAAAATGGTGCTTTTTGTATACTCTTGAGAATTTCTTGAATGTGAATAAAAAATGCAACGATAATATAAATGATACAATAGAGACATAAGAGACAAAGAGTACAAAAGAGACAAGTAATACAGCTAATAGGGTTAGTGTAAATTTTTAATAAAACTTCATCTGATATCGCTGAAAACTGAAATTGGATAGAATAGGTAAGGGCTGTATATGCATGCCTTGACTTAAGAAAATACGCGGGATAACATGTAATTATATAAATTATTCTTCTTATGAGAACCTGATGTCAGGGTCTTGGTCCTAACGTAAGTTAGAGAAGAGTATGTCTATATGACAACCGGGCATTCAATAAGAATGTTCAACAATTTGTTTAAATTGTTTTTTGCTTCTCCAAATAGGAGGAGCTTTTTTTATTCCAACAAATACTAATAAAGAAGGAAGGAAAAATGTATGGCTAATGATTATATTGAGGTATCTAAAAGGGAACCTTGTCCGATTTGTGGAACAGCTGACTATTGCTGCCATATTCCGGCAGAGGACGGATATGGAGAAGTGCGTATATGTAAGCGTTACACCGATGGTAGGGTAATATGCCCCGGTTCTGATACTCCGTCAAAGACAGACGGGGAATTTTACTTGCTGATTGCTGAATCTCATCAGGGCTATGGCATATATCGAAGTGCAAGTGATGTTCAGATGGCAGAAAGTAATGGATTTAAGGTTTGGAGAAAGGGAGGAGGTGAAAGCTTAGGAAAGAAGGGTCCGGGAGTTGGAACAAAGGAATTAATGCCAATAGGAATTAATGAGTTAGCGTCAGATGAGTTACTGGATACATTTTACAGAGAGTTAATCTGTAAGTATCCGTTAAAGACAAGCCATAAGGAATATTTTAGGAAAGAGGGCTGGTCAGAAGATCTGATTAATAATTCAATGCTTTGTTCATTTCCGGTTGATGACTGGATGAGAAACTGGCATAAAAACTGTCGTGTGTTAGAAACTGATAATTCATTAAGAAGAAGTGAAGCCTGTGTTCACATTATCAGGAAATTAAAGGAGCCTATAGGGATACCGGGGTTCTATCAGAAAATTGATAAAAAGACCAATGAGAAATACTGGTATATTAATTGTCGAAGTGGGATAGGGTTTCCTTTATATAACGATAAAGGGCAGATTGTTAGAATCAGGGTAAGAATGGATTTCTTAGATGTTAACAAGACATATGAAAGAGATAACAATGGATTATTTTTCGTTGCTGATGATAACAAAAAAAGATATGTTTCTTGGAGTGGTGTAAAGAGGCAGGAATTTGATGGAAGTTTTATTACAGAAAAAGATAAGAAATTCAGGTGCTCTGGGAAATACAGAGGATTATCTTCTTTTGAACAGGTAAATGATTATGAAAATGCAACATACACAAACAGATATGAAAATGGTACAGAAGCGTATAACATAGTGGGGCTTATAAGTAAGCCACAGGATAATTATTTTATGGCAATTCTAACCGAAGGAGAGAAGAAGTCAATTGTCGGAAACGATGTATTAAAAGTTCCATTCATAATTATACCGGGAGTAAACAGTTATAATAAACTCTTTGATACACGAGTGGGGAAAAACATATTGGAATATCTGAAAAAATCAGGAACAGAATTATTTGCAATAGCTTTTGATGCTGATAAATATGAAAATGAGATGGTTTTAATGTCTGAAAGAGGACTTGTTAATAGGTTGTTAAAAGAGGGATTACGCCCGGTTATTCTTAACTGGAACGCATCTTTTGGAAAAGGACTAGATGATTGTATTATGCAACATGGTACTCTTAAAGCTATTGAATTAAGTAGCGATAATGTCTCAGATTATTACAGTAGATTTGAAGGTAATCTTCGCTAAAATTTAGGGGATATGGTTGCCATATCCCTTATAAATTGTCTCACAGTATACTTATTGATAATTTAAGTTTTTATGTTTTTTTCTCAAAGAGCCAGTTAATAAACTAGAAGTTACCGAGTTATGCTTTCAATTATTTCTTTTGCAACACTATCAATGCTCATGTTAGACGTATCTATTCTGCTTGCATCATAATAGTGATTACTTAAATACTGTGTTGCCTCTGGCATATAGGTTACTGCCAAATCGATGTCTCGATTTTCTTGGTTATTTATGCGTTGATGTAGGATTTCTTTCTTGGCCGTTAATATAAAATGGTGACTCTCAATATTTGCGAAGCCTTCTATAAGTTTCTGATTGCAATAATCATTAATCAATGCAACTGGAATGACTAAACAGTCGCAACTTCCTTCTTGTATTATTTCTGTTATTTCATCGACGAAAGCATCAACCAAATAATTTTTAGCTTCTGGATATCTTTTCCCAAAACGATCAGAATCTGAAGTTGGCTTATATTTTTCTTGCAATGCATCGAATTCAAGCAGATGTGCCTGTGGTATTTTTTCAACAATCGCAGCAGCAACAGCAGACTTTCCAATTCCAAAAGTACCATCTATCCAAATGATCTTCATATTCTTCTCCTGTAAATTCCGATTTTCTTAATTCTACAAACTTGAAGTTTCCATTTATTTCTTTTTGCGGTATTTGGGTTCAATACCTACTACATACGCTACCATAGCCGCAATACTAATAAGCATTGCACCCAATATAGGTATAATAATCAAACCTGAATTCTGCCCATCTAATAAAGGCAATCCAATTAACGTAAACAAAACACCATACACGCACCACAATATGCCCAAAGCACGATTATAGCCTTTCACATCTTCTATGGGCGCTACCTCAGCATTTGCCCAAAAACCGAAAGGTTTTGCTTTCTTGGAATTAAAATCATAAATGCCCATTACAATAAATAATACGCCGATTATTACCCAAATAACAAATGCTATTAATCTTCCTTCCATAATATGTATCCTTTCTTTGTAGTTCTGTAAATTCCGATTTATCAACCTGTATATGCATCATCGGCAGTATTTTTAAAATTCTGTTTATCTAACCACGCTTTTTCTTCATCAGTTTCAGGTATATCAATTCTTTCAATTTTAAAAATAACAGGTCTTGTTCCATCGTTGCAGCATGTAATCATCATTCGCTCATCATTTGTCCATTTATGCATAATGGAACCACCTTGTAATGCTGTATAAACATACCTGCTAATTGCATCCCATGCATCACCGCAAAATCTGCCATTCATCATATGATAAAAATCGTCTCTTTCAGGTGTGCGCTTTAAAGTAAATGTATCTCCAGCTTTAAAGCAAGGACATGGACCAGATTTAGGATCCGCCAAATATTTTTCCTGTAATTCAGGAAATACTTTTGTTTCTAATACTGTTATTTTACATTCTTGCTTCATAAAAGTTATTTCCTCTATAAATAGCGGTGTATTGACTTATTGTATGTTTTCTCCAATATGTTCAAGTTCTGTAATTGCATCTATATTTTTTGATAACTCATCCTTTGCAGTAGCATAGTATGATTTCTTAAATAGCGTATTCCAAGATAAGTAACTAGCCATACAATCAAACTGTTTGCAGATTAATTCATATTGTATGCTATCAATAGGGGAGCCGCCTACAATGATTAATCCAATCTTCTTATTTTTCAATTGCAATCCTCTGCAATAGCATTTGTCAATAATTAGTTTTAGTTGAGCTGACATACCCCACCAGTAGACAGGTGTTGCAAATAAAATCATATCAGCTGATGTTATTTTTTCAATTGTAGGATTTGTATCATCGTTATCTACACATCCCTTATGGCATTGACAGACACCACAACCTTTACATGGTGCAATATGAAGTTTATCAGGTTCAATTATTTCAATTTCATTATTTTTAGAAGCTCCTTTTATAAATGAATTAATTGCTGTTAATGTATTTCCTTTTCTCGCGCTTCCGTTAATAATTACAATTTTCATGATTAATTCTCCTCGTATATGTATGAATAAACATCAGTATTTTCTTAATATTATAACATATATTTTTTGATGTGCTTTAGCAAGTGATTAATAATGATGATTGCATTGTGCTTATGTTAAGATATAATATTAACAAATTAAAACATAATAAAATTATTAGAATTAAGAAATGAGGCGATTTGTATGGATGTTATACCATTCATTGATGATTATAATATATGTGTTGCGCTGGTTAAGGATTCAATAGAGTGTATGACAAGAAAAAATGTTATCGCTCAGATTTCTGTAACCGACATGAATTCTATAGACAGGCTATTATCTGGAATTTATGGAAGAAACATAGCAGAAGATGGCAGTGTATATTTCCCAGATGAAATCAATCCTAAGAAGCTGGCTGATTTTTTGTGGAATCCTTGTAAATACAGTTGTACTAAGGAAATAATGTATGCATATATATGTCGCTTTGCACAAAGAAGAATTAATGAACTGTACAGGGATATAAGACAAAAACATACAGTAGGAATAACCATATCATTTACGGATTCAAAAATCCTAAATAAAAAGCAGAGACAACGGGCAATAAAAATAAGTAATAATAAGGCTGAATTAAGAAGAAAGGAAAATTGCAGACAATTACGAGGATTGTGATTACAGGTAAATATGAAAGCGGGTAAACACGTTATTCAGGTAGGAGATATTAATATAGGAAGAAATATAAAAAAGATAAGAATGGAAAATGGTATAAGACAGAAAGAAATGGTATGTTTGTTGCAGTTAACAGGGATTGATGTTTCAACTTATTCATATAACAGAATAGAGAATGGTACACAAAATCCTACTGTTTCATTATTGTATGAATGTTGCAGGATACTTGGATGTGACATGAATAAATTGTTTTTGATATCGGCAGACAATTAAGATGAATATGGTGAATATTGCGTTTAACAAATATGCATGATACGATTTTTTAGTAATAATATTTATTTTTATGTTCTCTTGTGGAGGATAGGTTTTCCCATATGAACTTGTGGTGTATGGGACAGGAGCTATTATTCAATCAGACATACGATCTATGGGATAGTCAGTATTCATTTTATTGTTATTTGACTTTAGCCATAAATCAAAATTACAAAAATGAATAGTTCAAATTTGAAACACTATATCATGGATTCATTTATTAGTAAAGAATGAAAAAAGGTATTATGAATCTGTATAAGCAGAACATGAACTACTCACAGCCGATTAATGTCCAAGGAAGAGTAACGGTTCATAATAGTCATGCATCTTGATATTTGCAAAGAACATATGTAATATATGTGGGGGAAAAGTTTCCCCTGCTTATATATTGAGTTTTTATATAAAAGAGGAGGCTTTTGCTTAAAAGAATGTTATGCCTGGTGGATGAATGATAATTGCAAAAGATGTATATAATGCGTTGGGCGTATCATAACAATAGGAGATGATTTTTATGCATATTAGCATACTTCTTATGGAACAGATAGTAGAGCTATTCATTATGATTCTTATGGGCTTTATTATTGTAAAAGCAGGTATCGTAAAAGATGAGGACAGTAAAGTTTTATCCAAAATTGTTTTATACCTGATTATACCATGTGTCATTATAAAGGCTTTTCAGGTGGATTATACATCAAAGACAGTAAATGGGTTGTTGCTTGCTTTGGCGGCATCTGTTGCATTACAGATTGTATTGCTTGGAGTTATATCAGTTATGGGGAGATTGTTTCACCTGAATGAGGTGGAGATAGCATCTGTTTATTATTCAAATTCAGGTAATCTTATTGTTCCAATTGTGACATTCATTCTAGGACAGGAGTGGGTACTTTATGGATGCGTTTTCATGAGTGTGCAGCTTATCTTTTTATGGACTCACTGCAAAAAAATAATCAGCCGTGAAAGTTCCTATGACTGGAAGAAGATAGTGTTAAATATAAATATGATTTCGATTGTGGTTGGTGTAATACTTTTCTTTACAAGAATTAGACTGCCTTTAATAATTAATGATACGATAGGCTCTGTTGGCAATATGATAGGACCTGCCAGCATGATAGTTACAGGAATGCTTTTTGCAGGGATGGATTTAAAGAAAATTTTTGCTAACAGAAGGCTGTATTTTGTTTCTTTGTTGAGAATGGTTGTTGTACCGCTTATAGCACTTCTTTTGATAAAATTAAGCCATCTTGCTGGTATTTCTCAGGATGCACCTAAAATTATGCTTATTGTTTTCTTGGCAGTTATTACACCTTCAGCATCAACAGTTACGCAGATGTGTCAGGTATATGGCAATGATTCAAAATATGCCAGTGCCATAAATGTGATTACAACGCTTAGTGCTATAGTAACCATGCCGGTAATGGTATTTTTGTTTGAAAATGTAATATTATAAATAATTGATTTTTTTAAGGGGCTGTCAAGTGACAGCCCCTTAGTGATTAATATTATTCTGCCTCTGCAGCCGTTACAGCTTCTGTTGCATCAGCATTTTTTCTAACAAATATTGCCCTAAATATAAGCCTTACAAGTGGTCCGCAATAGAACATCTGATAGCAGATTGCCATAGGGAAGTTCATTGCCCATGTTTTAACCCACATGCCAAAGGATGGCTCTTTGAAAAGAAATGTTGCAACGAGACTCATAACCGGACACATAATGCAGCATATACATATTGATATTGCATATGTGATGAACTGAGGTCTGTCAGTAGGACGCATGACTGTAAATGCAAGCATTTTAGCAATCTTTCCTACAACGAAGAATTCGAGTACGAATGCAATTGGAACCATGATTGGGAGCTCGTGTGTTGCAGCTAAGAAAGTAGTACCATTTACAGTACCTGTGTTGAGGGCAACATTATATACGACCATTCCATAGACCATAATTGTTGCCATAATAATTGTGAAAACAACATCCTGAAACTTGTTTTTTGGCATAAAAAAATCCTCCTTAAATAATAACCTAAGCAAAACATGTGTTGTTCGTTATCATCCGGGGGATGTGTCGTTTCCAATATAACCATATTTAATTGTGCCGTGGTATAGTATCATAAAATTAATAAATATGTCAAGTACTTGATTTTTTAAAAATCGGGTGTATACTATAAACAATTTAATACATATGGAACTTCAGGGCAGGGTGTGATTCCCTACCGGTGGTAAAGCCCACGAGCCGAGGCGTAAGCCAGAGCATGATTCGGTGTAATTCCGAAGCCGACAGTAAAGTCTGGATGGAAGAAGTGATATTAAAGTTAGTTATTCATAATGTAATCATAGTAGAATGAATGGCTGGCTTGAATGTGGATACTGGCTCTGAGATGAATTATTTATCTCGGAGCTTTTTGATTGTCAGAGTAAGAATTTGATTATAGAAATTCGATATTTTGGCGTAAGGCTTCTGGAGTGGTGAAATGAAACTGCTTTGGAAGCCTTTTTATGTCTGGGCTGGATTTTGGTTGTGCTAGGATGTCTGTATTGTTGAGGCGGAGTCTGGTCTGAAATGTTGGAACTGGCAATTGTGGCGACAGCATATTACGGCTATTCAATTCTGAGCAATCTGGCGACATATTATAGCAATTCAGAGCAGCAGGGCAGCAGGTAAATTTGGTAAAAACCTATAAATGTAAGTTTTTTGTGGCTTTAGTAGGTTTATTTTAGCTAAAAACTGAAGAAAACTTAAGCAATTACCTACTAAACATGTCATAAACAATAAATTTATAGGTTTTTGAGGAATAAAAATACGTTTAATATTATAGACAAGATGAAAAAAGACCTACTAAACTATTGAAAATGCGACTACTTATAGGTATCACGACTTTGAGCCGGTAAAATCAGGGAAACAGCAAGCACATTAAGAATGAAATTAAGATACAGCAAACAGGGAAAATCAGAACAGAGAAAAGTTGGACAGGAAGGAACAGAAAGAAGGTGCAGATATGCAGCAGGAAATAAATAACAATTTTTCAAAAGAAGATGAATTCTACATGAAGCGGGCGATTGAACTGGCAAAGAGAGGAACAGGCTGGGTTAATCCTAATCCGTTGGTGGGAGCTGTAATTGTAAAGGATGACAGAATTATAGGTGAAGGCTGGCACAGGAAATATGGTGAGCTTCATGCGGAAAGAGATGCGCTTTCAAGATGTATGGAGGATACCAGTGGAGCAACCATATATGTGACACTTGAGCCGTGCTGCCATCATGGGAAACAGCCGCCTTGCACTGAAGCACTTGTGCAGGCAGGAATAAGCAGGGTTGTGATAGGTTCGATGGATCCAAATCCCCTGGTAAGTGGAAAAGGTGTTAAATATCTGGAAGAACACGGGATTAAAGTTGAAGGTTGTGTATGCAATGAAGAATGTCTGGCAATGAATTATGTATTCTTTCATTACATAAGGAATAAAGAGCCATATGTTGTGATGAAAACAGCACAGACACTTGATGGGAAAATTGCCACATATAAGGGACTTTCCAAGTGGATTACAGGTGAGCAGGCAAGAGAAAATGTGCATGCAGACCGTCACAGATACGCGGCAATTATGGTTGGTGTCGGCACTGTGATTGCTGATAATCCAATGCTTGACTGTAGAAGTACAGCCGTAAGCAATCCACACAATCCTGTGCGAATCATATGCGACAGCAGATTGAGAACTCCGCTGGACAGCAGAATTGTAAAAAGTGCAGGGCAGATACCAACAATAATTGCTACATGTAGTACCGACAGCGACAGGAAATCTTTATATGAAAATGCAGGCTGTGAAGTGATAATTACAAAAGAATCAGAGCAGCACGTTGACCTTAAAGAGCTTATGCACATACTTGGAGAAAAAGGTATCGACAGTATAATTCTTGAGGGAGGCGGAACACTTAACTTCTCGGCATTGCAGGCTGGAATTGTGAACCGGGTTCAGACTTACATTGCACCTAAGATATTTGGCGGGGCAGACAGTAAGACAGCAGTTGAAGGTCAGGGTATTGCAAATGTAGATGAAGCATATCAATTGAGAAACAAAACCGTTCGTCTTCTTGGTGACGATATTCTGATTGAAGGAGAGTTGTAATGTTTACGGGAATTATTGAAGAAATCGGACATGTAAATAATGTAAAAAAAGGAACGGCGTCAGCAACTCTTACAATACAGGCAGAAAAAGTCCTTGAGGGAACACATATAGGAGACAGCATTGCTGTCAATGGTGTGTGCCTTACAGTGACAGGGATATATGATAATACATTTACTGCGGATGTAATGCATGAGACGCTGAACCGCTCATCACTTGGCAAGCTGGTGAGTGGCAGTGCTGTTAATCTTGAAAGGGCAATGGCAGCAGATGGAAGGTTCGGAGGGCATATAGTTTCAGGACATATTGATGGAACAGGAAAAGTTGCAGCGATAACCAAGGATGATAACGCGATATGGTATCAGATTAAGACAGACAGCGGAATATTAAAATATATTGTTGAAAAAGGTTCAGTTGCCATAGATGGAATAAGTCTTACGGTTGCCAAGACGGACAGCCAGAGCTTTTCAGTATCAATAATACCGCATACGGCAGGTGCGACAACGCTGTCACTTAGGAAAGCTGGTGATGTAGTTAATCTTGAAAATGATATTGTCGGTAAGTACATAGAGAAATTCATCACATTTGAAAAGGAAAAGCCGAAAAGCGGGATAACGAAAGAGTTCCTGCTAAAGAATGGATTTTAAAATATCAAAGGGAAAGGAAGGTAAAAGAAAATGTTTGAGTATAACACAGTAGAAGAGGCAGTTAAGGATTTACAGGATGGAAAGCTGATACTTGTCTCAGATGATGAAAGCAGAGAGAATGAGGGCGACCTTATATGTGCCGCTGAATTTGCAACTACTGAAAATGTGAATTTCATGGCGACATATGGAAAAGGACTTATATGCATGCCTATGAGTGGAGATTTGTGCAGGAAGCTGGGACTTACACAGATGGTTGCTGACAATACTGACAACCATGAAACTGCATTTACAGTGTCAATAGACCATGTTAAGACGACAACAGGAATATCGGCAGAGGAGAGAGGCTTTACTGCAAGAGCATGTGTGTCAGATGAAGCAAAGCCTGAGGATTTCAGAAGACCGGGACATATGTTTCCACTACGTTCAAAACCTAATGGAGTTCTTGAAAGAAACGGACATACAGAGGCAACAGTAGACCTTATGAGAATAGCAGGACTTAAAGAATGTGGTCTGTGCTGTGAAATAATGAAAGCGGACGGAACAATGATGAGAAAAGAAGACCTCATAGAAATGTCCGAAAAATTCAATCTCAAATTCATAACAATTAAAGCAATTCAGGAATACAGAAAGAGACATGACAACTTGGTTGAGTGTGTGGCAGTTACAAGAATGCCGACAAAGTATGGGGAATTCATGGCACACTGTTATGTTAATAAGTTAAATGGCGAGCATCATGTTGCATTGGTAAAGGGCGACATTGGTGATGGCAGCAATCTTTTGTGCAGGGTACATTCAGAGTGCCTGACTGGAGACGCATTTGGCTCAATGAAATGTGACTGCGGTCAGCAGCTAGCGTCAGCGATGACACAGATTAACAATGAAGGCAGGGGAGTACTTCTTTATATGAGACAGGAGGGCAGAGGAATCGGGCTTGTCAACAAGCTTAAGGCATATGCACTTCAGGATCAGGGAATGGATACACTTGAGGCTAATCTGGCACTTGGTCTGCCGGGAGACGCACGCGAGTACTACATAGGAGCACAGATATTGAAAGACTTAGGCGCTAAGAGCTTAAGGCTTCTTACTAACAATCCCGATAAGGTATACCAGCTTGCAGATTTTGGAATCGAAATCAGTGAGAGAGTGCCTATTGAGATAGATGCGACCAGCTTTGACAGGTTCTATCTTAAGACAAAGCAGACAAAGATGGGACACATTTTAAATGTAGTGTAAAAATATGGATTATTTATAAGGAGGAATTGATAATGAGAGTTTTAGAAGGTAAGTTAGTTGACAGTGGAATTAAGGTAGGTATTGTAGCGGCAAGGTTTAATGAATTTATTGTGTCTAAGCTTGTTGCGGGAGCTAAAGACGGGCTTGTAAGACATGATGTTTCAGAAGAAAATATTGATCTTGCATGGGTGCCGGGCGCATTTGAGATACCATTGATAGCTTCAAAGATGGCAAAAAGCGGCAAGTATGACGCAGTTATATGTCTTGGTGCAGTTATAAGAGGTGCTACAAGCCATTACGATTATGTGTGCAGCGAGGTTTCCAAAGGCATTGCAAATGTTTCTTTAGCAAGTGATATTCCTGTTATGTTTGGAGTGCTTACTACAGATACAATCGAGCAGGCAATTGAGCGTGCCGGAACAAAGGCAGGCAATAAGGGGTTTGAGTGCGCTGAAGGTGCTATTGAGATGGTTAATCTTATTAAAGAGATTGAAGGATAATATATAAATTTTTAGTAATTGTAAAAGGTCAGATTCGTCAGTAACCATTGGGCTTGGCGGGTCTGACCTTTTGTATTATAAAATATGATATAAAATGGATATGCGAAGATGATGATATAAGGTATAATAAATTTGTGTCCTTTAATAATTGTTAAATGAGGATATATTACATATAAATTTATAGAATCGATGGGAGAGATAAGATGAAGTGGGGAATTTTGGCTACAGGTAATATTGCAAAAAAATTTGCATCAACCATAAATCAGATGAGTAAAGAAAATGAACAGTTAGAAGCAGTTGGTTCACGTAACATTGAAAGTGCAAAAGCCTTTGCTAAGGAGCATGATATCCCAAGATATTATGATTCGTATGAAGCACTGGTTAAAGATCAGGATGTTGAGGCTGTTTATGTAGCAACACCAAATACTTTGCATTATGAGAATTGCAGGTTATGTCTTGAACATGGAAAGCATGTATTGTGCGAAAAGCCGTTTACGATAAATGATAAACAGGCACAGGAACTGTACAGGCTGGCAAGGGATAGACATCTTTTTATCATGGAGGGACTCTGGATATGGTTTCTTCCATTGTATGATCGTTTACACAGTATCTTACAGCAAGGAGTTATTGGAGAAATAAAACATATTTCATGTCAGTATGGGTTTGTTGCAACAGGTGCCAGAAAAGAGCGTAAATTTAACCCTGCACTTGGTGGAGGTGCTTTGTTGGACATAGGAATTTACAATCTGGGATTTCTGCGTATTGTTACAGGGAATGAGCCGCAGAATGTAGAAACTCAAAAAGTACATATTAATGAGTATGGAACAGATGATTACAGCTGTCTCAAACTGACATATAATGATGGATGTACGGCAGAATCAGTCCAGACAATTGGGCAGGAATTAAAACGTAATGCCAGAATTGAGGGAACAAAGGGAAGTATATTTTTACCGGATTTCCAACACGCCGAGACCATGATACTTGAGGTGGAAGGAAAAGAACCGGAAACAATCGAGAGTCCGGTTGATATAAATGGCTTTGAATATGAAATCAGGGAAGTAAGCAGATGCGTAAAACTTGGATATTGCAGCAGTGATGTATATACAGCTAAAGACAGTATTGCACTTACAAGGCTGATGTATGATATCCGTATGAGCTGGAGTTAAAAAATAGGAGACAGATATATGTATATATAAGAGCAGGCTTTTCAGCCCCTTCTTTTTGCAACTGACCGACAGGCAATGCTGAGTGTGCTTGGAAGTTCCAGACATCCGTCAGGTCTGTAATCATTATCATCCAAGCTATATCCCTCACCATTGCCACATCTGCCTTGTTTGCCATCTGATGAGGTATTGGCGGATCTGGAGCCACTTGCACAGGAAAAGAATATAAAGCTTATTGGAAAATGTAAGGCTGCAACGATGGTTGGAAGTGATATCCTTATTTACAGGCTGGTATACAATCTTGTTGAGAATGCTATAAAATATAATCATTTGGGCGGACAGGTTACAGTGACTGCATATCAGAAGGAAAAACAGGTCTACCTGTCAGTAGC